>JACCDS011484077.1_pt1 | contig 16876 bp, 12 predicted proteins | sample 7446441 | NCBI WGS metagenome assembly JACCDS01 (sample SAMN15323445, study PRJNA562643) | freshwater metagenome | isolation source: river surface water | place: USA:Blue River Watershed | collected 2017-08-17
CGAATTCGCAGCCGCCGTAATAGCGCTTGCCCGGATAGCCTTCCGCGTACTTGTTGGTCAGCTGCGATCCCTGCGCCTCCATGACGGCCGGCGACGCATAGTTCTCGGACGCGATCAGCTCGATATGATCTTGCTGGCGCTGGTTCTCTTTCTGGATGGCCGACCACAGTTCGGAATCGACGTTGGCAATCGTGTGTTGGCTGGAAAACATCAGGTAGCTCCAATCGGTGCAAAAGCGTTGGTTCATGCAGGTGGCTGCCGACGGTACAGTGCAGGCGAGCGGCAGCCTCTTGACGATACGGCGGTCAACGGAGACCTTCCTCATCGGCTGCCCAGGCGTACGGCGGAAAGCAACGATCCCGCGCTCCCCGGTGGAACCCCACCTTGGCCGGCCGACGGCCGGTTTTGCGCCAGTTACGCGAGACGAAATGACCCGAAATTCTAGTGGACAGCCCGGTTTTCAGCAAGGTTAGCCAGACGAAATCAGCCTGGTTTCGGCTAAAATGCGCCGGCCTTTCCCTCCATTCCCGCTCTCACAGGATCTCGCATGATCGTACTCGTCACAGGCGCCAGCTCTGGCTTTGGCGCGGGCATTGCCCGCAAGTTCGTACGGGAAGGGCATCGCCTGATTGCCGCCGCACGCCGCACCGACCGCCTGGCCGAGTTGGCCCGCGAGTTGGGCGCGGCGCTGCACCCGGTCGAACTGGACGTGACCCGCAAGGAATCGATCGAGCAGATGCTGGCGGCGCTGCCGGCCGACTGGCAGGCCATCGATGTGCTGGTCAACAATGCCGGACTGGCACTCGGGCTCGAGCCGGCGCACGAGGCCCACGTGGCCGACTGGGATACGATGATTGCGACCAACTGCCAGGGGCTGGTCTGGATGACCCGCGCACTGTTGCCGCGCATGGTGGCGCACGGCAGCGGACACGTCATCAACATCGGTTCGGTGGCCGGCGCCTACCCTTACCCGGGCGGCAACGTGTATGGGGCTACCAAAGCCTTCGTTGACCAGTTCACGCTGAACCTGCGGGCCGACCTGGTGGGCACCGGCGTCAAGGCCACCAACATCGCGCCAGGCATGTCCGGCGGTACCGAGTTTTCCAATGTGCGCTTCAAGGGCGACGACAGCGCCGCTGCCAAGGTCTATCAGGGCATCGAGCCACTGACGGCCGACGACGTCGCCGAGGCCGTTTACTGGGCCGCGACACTGCCGGCGCATGTGAACATCAACCTGATCGAGATGATGCCGACCTGCCAGGGCTTTGCGCCGTTTAACGTCAAGCGCGGCGCATGATGCTCGTGTTTCGCTGGCCGGTGCGCGTGTACTACGAAGATACCGATGCCGGTGGCATTGTCTTCTACGCAAACTATCTGAAGTTCTTCGAGCGCGCGCGCACCGAATGGCTGCGCGCAGCCGGTATCGGACAGCAGGTGCTGGCAGTGTCGCAACAGCGTATGTTTGTGGTCAAAAGCACCGCCATGGATTACCATGCGCCGGCGAAACTTGATGATCGCCTCGAGATCACGGTCGCAGTCGAAAAGCTGGGACGCGCGTCAGTGAAATTTGCACAAGAAGCATGGCTCGCCGATGGTGAACCCGCACGACTCCTTTGCAGCGGCAGTATCCGCGTCGGCTGCGTCGACACGCAGCGCCTGCGGCCGGCGACGATACCCGACGACGTGCACATGAAGATTCGTAACAGCATGAAACAAACTAGCTGCGAATAGCCCCCAGCTTTTAGTTTCCCGACGGTCCACAGGTTTGTACAATCGCACGCGGCCACACATCAATCCACTCATAACACCATGCCCGTCAACGAGAACCTGTCACTCCTCTCCCTGGTTACCAATGCATCGCTGCTGGTCAAGCTGGTGATGGCCCTGCTGGTCATGGTTTCCGCCATGAGCTGGACTTACATTTTTCGCAAAATGTTCACGATCCGCAATGCGACGCGGCAGACGGCAGACTTCCTGCACACGTTCTGGTCGGGCGCGAACCTGAACACGCTGCACGAAGAACTCGTGGCCAACCGCCGCCGCGGCATCCGTAACGGTGCACTCGAACGCATCTTCGATGCCGGCATGGAGGAGTATCGCAAGGCCCGCCAGTCCTTCAGCGGCAAGGACATCGACAACAGCTCGCTGCTGGACGGCGCACGCCGCGCGATGCGCGCGGCTTACCAGCGCGAGATGGACGCACTGGAATCGCACCTCGCCTTCCTGGCATCGGTCGGCTCGGTGTCGCCGTACGTGGGTCTGTTCGGTACGGTCTGGGGCATCATGAACTCCTTCCGCGGACTGGCAAACGTGCAACAGGCGACACTGGCGGCGGTGGCGCCCGGCATCGCCGAGGCACTGGTCGCGACCGCCATCGGCCTGTTCGCCGCCATCCCCGCAGTGGTTGCCTACAACCGCTATTCGCATGATATCGACCGCCTGGCGATCCGCTTCGAGACCTTCATCGAGGAATTCTCGAACATCCTTCAACGGCAGGCGCGCTGATGGCGCAGATCTCCACCATGCGCGGCGGGAAAGGCCGCAAGCTGAAGGCCGAGATCAACGTCGTTCCCTACATCGACGTGATGCTGGTATTGCTGGTCATCTTCATGGTGGTCGCACCGATGGTCCCGCCGACCGAAATCAAGCTGCCGAAAGCAGGCCAATCGACCCAGCCCCCCACCGAATACCTCGAGATCGAACTGACGCAAGACGGCGCAGCGCGAGTCGGGGTTCACGGTCGCCAGTTCGCGAAGGCAAAGAACCGCCAGCAACTCGGCGAACAGCTCGCCGCGCTCAAGCGCAAGTATCCCGACATGCCGCTGATGATCTCAGCGGACAAGGACATCAAGTACGACGAGGTCGTCCAGGCGATTGCACTGGCCAACAAGACCGGTATCGCCCGAGTGGGCCTCTCCGCCCGCTGAGCCAACCTTGAAAGTTCGCGTCAATCGCAAAGAAGTTCCGCACGAACCCGGCCGCTGGACCGCGTTTGCGCTTGCGATCCTGGTGCACGTCGCGCTGCTGGCTTTGCTGGCGCTGGGTGTGGAATGGAAAAACACCCTGCCGGTCACGGTCGAGGCAGAAATCTGGAGCCCGAGCTCGCGCATGGCCGCGCCGCCAGCACCGGCACCGGCACCGGTACCTGAGACGCCGAAACCCACCCCGGTACCGCCGAAACCTGCCCCCGTAGCGCCGAAGCCTGCCCCTGCGGTCAAGCCAGCGCCCCCGCCACCGCCGGAGCCCAAGCGGGCGCCGCCACCTGTGACGCAACCGGCCGCGAGCAAGCCGCCGGCAGCCCTGCCTTTGCCCAAGGTCGCGCCAGAGCCCGAACCCGCGCGCAAATCCAGCGCGCCCGATCCCGACATCGCTCTCGAAAAAGAAAAGCAGCGCAAGCTTGCCGAAGAAAAGGCCGCACGCGAAGAACTCGAACGCAAGCGCGAGGCCGAGGAAGAAGAGCGCAGGGAACAGGAGAAAAAGCGCCTCGCGGAAGAGCAGAAGCGCCGCCAGGACGCCGAGGAAAAGAAGCGCCAGGCCGAAGAAGAGAAGAAGCGCGTCGCCGACGAAGAAAAGCGCAAGCAGGACGAAGAGAAAAAGCGCACTGCAGAAGACGAGAAGCGCAAGCAGGAAGAAGAGAAAAAGCGCAAGCAGGACGAAGAGAAAAAGCGCGCTGCAGAAGACGAGAAGCGCAAACAGGAAGAAGAGAAAAAGCGCAAACAGGAAGACGAGAAGCGCAAGCAGGACGAAGAAAAGAAACGCAAGCAGGACGAGGAAAAGAAACGCCTCGCCGAGGAAGAAAAGCGCAAACAGGAAGACGAAAAAAAGCGCAAACAGGCAGAGGACGAAAAGCGCCGCAAGGAAGAAGAACGCCACAAGGAAGAAGAACGTCGCAAGGAAGACGAGCGCCGCAAGGAAGAAGACCGCCGCAAGGAAGAAGAACTTCGCCGTATAGAAGAGGACAAGCGTCGTCAGAAAGAGGTGGCGGACCAGCGCGCCGAGGCACGCCGCCAGAGCGACCTGAAGCGCCTGCAATCGATGGCCAGCGATGGCGTGGCCGGGGATGCGGCAAAAACCTCCGGGTCAACCGAGTCTGCCGACTACATGAACAAGATCGGGGCGAGTATAAAAAAGGCTACAATATTTACCCGAATGAATGAGGTTGCCGGCAATCCCTACGTGGAGTATTTCATCGAACTATTCCCCGATGGCAGCGTGAAAAACGTTACGATGCTGCATCCTTCCGGCGTGCCTGCGTTCGACCAGGCGGTCAGGCGTGCCATCGACAGCGCCGCGCCTTTCCCGGCAAACCAGGCCACAGGCAAGGTTCCGCCCAGCATTACGGTGACACACCGTCCCAAAGACCATTGAACTGACGACCGACGACAGCAGATGAAACGAACCTTCCTGAAGCTACTTTCGATCGCCTGCCTCTCCCCGCTCTTGCCCGCGCGCGCTCAGTTGCGCGTCGAGATCTCCGGTGTCGGTGCCAACCGGATCCCGATCGCGATCGGGCAATTCGGCGACGATCCGGCAGGCGCCAATCAGGTCAGCGCGATCATCCGGGCTGACCTCGAGCGCAGCGGCCTGTTCCGCATCATTGGCAAGGGCGACCCGGTGCGCGAAAGCGGCGCGGTCAATGACGGGCTGTGGAAATCGCTCGGCGCCGACAATCTGGTGGGCGGCAGCATTCACACGCTCAGCGACGGTCGCATCGAAATACGCTACCGGCTGCGTGACACCATAAAAGCCAGCGACCTGTCCGTACTGACGCTGACCGCAAAGCCGCAATTCATCCGTTTTGCGGCCCACCGTATCGCCGACGACATTTTCGAAAAACTTACCGGACTGCGCGGCGCATTCGCGACGCGTATCACCTACGTCAGCCGTAGCGGCCCGGAATACCGCCTCGAGGTGGCAGACTCCGACGGCGAGAACCCCTTCATCGCTCTGCGCTCGAGCGAGCCGGTGATTTCGCCAGTGTGGTCGCCGGACGGCGGGCGCGTCGCCTACGTATCTTTCGAAAACAAAAAGCCGGTGGTCTATGTGCAGGACCTCGCCAGCAATCACCGGATGGCGGTCGCGAATTTCAAAGGCAGCAATTCCGCACCGGCGTGGTCACCGGACGGGCTGCGTCTGGCAATCGCATTGTCGCGTGAAGGCCTCACCCAGATTTTCAGGATCAACGCTGACGGCACCGACCTGCAAAGGCTGACCAGTTCCAGCGCGATTGACACCGAACCTTGTTTTTCGCCCGATGGCCGGACGATTTACTTTACAAGCGACCGCAGCGGTGGCCCGCAGATTTACCGTATGAGCGCCGAAGGCGGCGACGTACGTCGCGTCACTTTTAACGGCAGCTACAACATCAGCCCGGCCATCTCGCCTGACGGTAGAATGCTGGCCTATATTTCGCGGCGCGACGGCAGGTTCCAGGTATATGTACTTGATTTGACAACATCGCAGGAAACCCGAGTGTCAGACGGACCGCGCGACGAATCACCAAGTTTCTCCCCCAACGGCCGCTATATCATGTACGCGAGCGATGCCGACGGACGCGGCACCTTGTCCGTGGTGAGCGCGGACGGCAGTGCACGCTATAGCCTGAGTTCGCGGGCGTCCAGCATCCGCGAGCCAGCGTGGGGACCGTTGACAAGATAAATATCGAACCACATGCTCAATTTAACCAGGGAGAACCCAACCATGCGTGGACTGAAATCTGCTGCCAGTATCGCAGCCCTCGTGCTGCTGGCTGCTTGCTCGACCGTCAAGCTTGACGATCAGGCACCGGTCGAGGATCGCGTCGCAAAATCCAACGCCCCCGCGTCCGGCGCGGCCTCCAGCACCATTCCGGGCGGCGGCACGAAGGCCTCGGGCTCGAAGGATGCCGCAGCGAAGGATGCCGCCGCGCGTGAGGCATCGGCACGCGAGGCATCGGCTCGTGAGGCATCGGCACGTGAGGCAGCTGCACGCGAAGCCGCTGCGCGCACCTCGGGAACAAAGGAAGCGGGCGCGAACGACGTGGCAGCCCGGGATGCAGCGGATGCCGCTGCCAAGGATCCGCTGAACGATCCGACCGGCATCCTCGCGAATCGCAGCATCTACTTCGATTTCGACAGCTTCGCGATTCGTGACGAGTTCAAGGCGGCGGTCGAGGCCCATGGCAAATTCCTGGCCAGCAATCCCAACCGCAAGGCGATCATCCAGGGCCACACCGATGAGCGCGGTGGCAGCGAATACAACCTCGCCCTCGGCCAGAAGCGTGCCGAAGCGGTGCGCCGTGCGATGGGACTGGCCGGCGCCCGGGACTCGCAAATGGAAGCCGTGTCATTCGGCAAAGAAAAGCCGAAGGTCGCGGGAAGCAACGAAGAAGCGTGGGCACAAAACCGCCGCGCAGATATTGTTTACTGATCTGAGCGATGAAGCCCACTGTCAAAGCTGCCAGCGCCGCCGTCATGGCGGCGCTTTTTATTGGGGCGCCGATGAGTGCGCATGCGATCCTCGAGGATACCGAGGCACGCCGTGCCATCCTCGAATTGCGCAAGCAGGTCGCCGACCTGAACGCCCGCATCGACGCGAAGATTGCACCGCTGCTTGCCCGTATTGAGTCGAAGGCCGAGACCAAGAGTGTGATGGACCTGGCCGGCGAGATCGAGAAAGTACGCAGCGAACTGGCCGGACTGCGCGGACAACTCGAAATCGTGTCGAACGAGATCGCCAATGCACAGAAGCGCCAGCGAGATTTCTACGTCGATCTCGACCAGCGACTGCGTACAGTCGAGCAGAAGCAGGTTGCACTCGAAAGCAAGGCCGCTGAGCCCAAAGCGGCAGACCTGAAAGCTGCCGAACAGCGCGCTGCGGCCGAGCAGAAGGCTGCCGAACAAAAAGCGCTCGAAGCTGCGCAGGCGCAGTTCAAGTCGGGCGACTACAGCGGTGCTGCCGAATCACTGTCGACTTTCCTGCAGCGCTATCCGGACTCAAGCCTCGCACCCAGTGCGCTATTTTGGCTGGGCAGCAGTCATTTTGCGATGCTGGACTGCCCGAAGGCAAACCAGGCATTCCAGAGCCTGATCTCGCGGCATGGAAACTACCAGCGCGTACCTGATGCGATGCTCAGCCTGGCCACCTGCCATCTGGACATGAATGACAAAAACGCTGCGCGGGACATGCTCAGTAGCCTGATCAAGAAATTTCCGAATTCGGCAGCGGCGGCCTCCGCCAAGGAAAGAATGTCCGAAACGCGTTGAAGATGATGCCATTTGATAGCGGTGAGCAACGACGAACTCGCTGACGCCTGCAACCCGAGAAAAAGTTTCCGCAGAGGTTTGACAAACACAAATCAGACTGCGTATAATTTCGGTCTTTCGGGTCGTTAGCTCAGTTGGTAGAGCAGCGGACTTTTAATCCGTTGGTCGCAGGTTCGAGTCCCGCACGGCCTACCAGAAAAATCAAGGGGTTGAATGAGAAATCATTCGACCCCTTGTTCATTTCAGGGTTGCATGTAATCGCCTTGTCACACGGTTCTCTGAATAGCCGGCCACATTTATGCCTTGATGGCATGGCCATAAGCGTCAGAGTCTCTGTCAAAATCAGCGACGCGCAGCGGCGTGGTCGCTGGCAAGGCGAGCACTGCCGGAGTCAGTCATAGGTCTCCCTGGGCCGGTTCATCACGGTCTTGCCGAGACCCTCTGACTGGTCGGTTTGGGCAGGTAGTACACAGCACCTCGACTGATGTTCAATAACTCGGCCTGACGGCTCAAGCTCAGTCGGTGAGTACGGCCAGTCATTTGCCTGCGCTCAGCAATCCCGCCTTGGTGAGCGCGCTTTCTAAAAAATCAATTTCCAGCGCCTGTTGCCCGATCGTTGTGTGCAACGGACCCAGATCAACCGGCGCCGCCTGTACTTTGGATGTGGTGCCAAACACCCCGGCTGCATTCGCCAGCAATGACTTCTTCCACTCGACGATTTAGATGGGATGCAGCTCGAATTGCTGGCAGAGTTCGGCCAAGGTCTTACCTTCTCGCAGCGCGGCCAAAGCCACCTTAGCTTTGAACTCGGGGTTGAACAGGCGGCGGGTACGCCGCCCAGATGATTTGCTCATGATGGTCTCCTGCCCCGGCACCCTTGCCGAGGCGATAAACCCCAATAATGCACTTATCCGACCTGTTCAGTTTTGCCGAGCCACTTCTATTCCATTGAAGTTCTTCTGTTTATACAAATTTCTGCTCATATGAGCCAATGACATCTTTTCATCCGTTGGTCGCAGATTCGAGTCCCGCATGACCTGCGAAAAAACCAGGGAGTTGAATGAGAAATCATTCAGGCCCTTGGTCATTGTTCCATGTGATTTTCCGACCAGCCCGACTGCTCTCCGTCACCGTTGTGACGATCCAGCCACGAACCGCGATCCGATGCGGCCGCCGCAGCTGCATCGCCCTGCTTATTCGTCGGAAAACTGCGCCGCGATCCCTTCGAATTCGGTATGCACCTGCAGGAAGGCGTCATACACATCCGGATCGAAATGCTGCCCCCTGCCCTCGGCCATGATCCGTAGCACCTCGCTGTGCGGCAGGGCCGGCTTGTAAACGCGCTTGCTGATCAGCGCATCGTAGACATCGGCCACCGCCATCAGGCGCGCGGACAGCGGAATTGTGGCGCCGGCCAAACCTTGCGGATAACCCGATCCGTCCCATTTCTCCTGATGCGACAGCGCGATCTCCTTTGCGATGGCAAGGAAATCGATTTCCATCCCGAGCGCGACTTCAGCCCGTCGAATCGCCTCGTAGCCAATGGTCGTGTGGGTCTTCATGACCTCGAATTCTTCCGGCGTCAGTTTGCCCGGTTTGAGCAGGATATGATCGGGAATACCGATCTTGCCGATGTCGTGCAGGGGGGCCGACTTGAACAGCTGGCGGATGTAGTCGTTCGTGAGCGTTTCGCCCAACACCGGATGGTTCTGCAGTCGCCGTGCCAGTGCCTCGACGTAGCGCTGTGTACGCAGAATATGGTTGCCGGTTTCGTTGTCCCGTGTTTCGGCCATTGACGACATCGCCAGCACCGTGACGTCCTGAATCGCCTCGATCTGCTTGGTCCGCTTGTTGACCTCGGCTTCCAGATAGTGGTTTTTGTCGCGTAAAAAATCGGCCGCATCCTTGACCAGCAACTGGGCCTTCAGGCGCGCGAGCACGATCGGAGGACTGATCGGCTTGGTAATGTAGTCGACGGCTCCCAGTTCCAGGCCATGGGTTTCGTCATCGATCTCCGACTTCGCCGTCAGGAAGATCACCGGGATATGCCGGGTCGACGCATCCTGCTTCAGCTGCCGAAGTACTTCGTAGCCATCCATTTCCGGCATCATGATGTCGAGCAGGATAATGTCCGGCTGCTGCGCGCCGCGCGCGACTGCAAGTGCACGCTGGCCACTGTTGGCAACCAGTGTCAGGTACTGGTCGCGCAAAAGTTCGACCATCAGCTTCAGGTTCTGCGGCGTGTCGTCGACCACCAGCACGACAGGCTTGCGCAGCTTACCCGCGATGAGATTGCTCATTTGGTTTGCCGGCTAGTTGACACAATGTGGAAACCTCGGTTGATACGGACCGCATGACATACCATGCTCGTCGGTACACCAGATCGACCGAAATCCGATAATAATCCAACTTGTCGCTATCGCAGCCATGACGATAACAACGCCACTTGCGCCGGCTGCGCGCGGCCGGGACAGGCGGTTGAAAAAATCGACATAAAAGGCCCCTATGCTTAGTGATTTTTTTCTTTTGGATAGCACGGCGCCAGACAAAGCCTATCTCCATGTCTATGAGCCGGTGATGGTGGCCTGCTCGATCGCTATCGCGATATTCGCGTCGTACGCTGCGTTCGAAATCGCTTCGCGCAAGCTGAGGGGCATTACCTGGATGTTATTGGGTGCCGGCATGCTCGGCGGCGGCATCTGGGCCATGCATTTCATCGGGATGCTGGCGTTCCGGCTGGACTGCGGCGTCAGCTATGACCTGATGCTGACGCTGCTGTCCTGGATACCCGGCGTGATTGCCGCCGCGGTTGCGCTGCGCTTCATTCGGGAAGACCATCCAACGACCGCGCACCTGCTGTTCTCGGGCTCCGTTCTCGGCGGCGGCGTCGGACTGATGCACTACACCGGCATGGCGGCCACCCGGCTGGACGGGATCATTCGCTATGATCCCGCGCTGTTCGGCCTGTCGATCGCAGCGGTCATCGTGCTCGGCGTGGGCGCGCTTTACCTGCACTCGCGGCTCAAGAAAGGGATCCAGCGCGCGTGGAGCCACACACCATCGCTGGCGGCCGGCACAATCCTCGGACTGGCCATCTCCAGCATGCATTACATCGCCATGGAGGCAGCGTATTTCATACCCGTCGATGCAACGGCGCCCGTCTCGGGTATTCCTGCGACCACACTGGCGTGGGGAGTCGGTCTCAGCACCCTGGTGCTGCTTTGCAGCGGACTGCTGGCCTCGAAGATACTGGCGCGCGCCTCAAGCTCGCGCTACCGGATCGACGTGATCCTGGCCACAACCCAGCAGGGCTTTGTAGTCACTGACGAAAGCGGCAGGATCGTCGACTGCAACCCGGCGTTCTGCAATATGTGCGGCGAGAGCCGCGATAAACTGCTCTACCAGGACTTCGGTCGCTTCGTGCGCGGCGGAATCCATAGCTTGCCCGGACAATTCCAGAAGGAAGCCGACCTGATGATAAAGGACGGTACACGACAACCCTGCCTGATGTACGGGAACACGGTCTGGGATCAGAGCACTCGGGAAGTCTTTTCTTTCGCGTTCCTGTCCGACATTTCAGACCGCGTCGCGGACGAGCAGAAGATCGTGGCGCGCGAGGCGCAGTTTCATGCGCTGCTCGACGCCACGCCAGATCCGATGATCATTGCCGATGTGGATGGAAAGATATCGATGGTCAACCAGGCGGCCGAAAAATTCTTCGGCTACCGGCGCAACCACTTGATCGGTCGACCCTTCGACTTGCTCGTTCCGCAGGGCAGCCCGGCGCTGCGCCGGCAGAGCCGGCCGGATGCGACCGATGGCGTGTCCGACGGCGCAGACGGGCAGATCTTCCAGGCCGTGCTCAGTGACGGCCAGGCCATTCCGGTCGAACTCAGCTTCGGACCGATCACGACCCCGGAAGGCGTAGTGATCGCGACCAGCCTGCGTGACATCACCCAGCGACTGAATGTCGAGAGCGAACTGCGCAAAGCGGCCAGCGAACAGCGCGCGATATTCGACGCCGCCAGTATCGGTATCACTGTGATCGGCGCGCATGATGTACTGCGCGCCAATGCGCGGGCCGACAGCATGCTGGGCTACCCACCCGGCCGGCAGGTCGGCCGGCCCACCCGCGACTGGTTCGTCCATCCCGAAGACTATGAAACCCTGATTGCACAAGGCTATCCGAGGCTCATGCGGGGCGAAACCTATCAGGAAAGCTTCCTGCTGCGGCGCGCCGATGGCGATCCGTTCTGGGCCAGCATGTCGGCAAAAATCATCGATGAAAACGATCCGGGCAAAGGCGCGGTCGTGATGATCAGCGACGTCACTGCCGAACGTAACGCGATCGAGGCGCTGCGCACATCGAACGCGGAACAGGAGGCCATTCTTGGCACTGCCACTTCGGGCATCGCCCTGGTCAGGGGCAGGCATTTCGTCCGCTGCAATAGCCGCCTGCTGCAGATGCTGGCGGCGACCGAAGCATCCCTGCTGGGTCAGTCAACCGAGATCATGTATGAAAGCCAGGAGGAGTTCCGCGCGCATGAAGCAGACTATGCACGCATCTGGCAGGGCGAGGAAAGCAGCTTCGAAGTCAGGCTGGTGCGCAACGATGGCAGCACATTCTGGGCGCGGCTGACAGGCAATGCGATCGACCGGAACGACCAGAGTAAGGGCGTCGTCTGGATCATCGACGATATCACGATGGACCGGCAGGCAAAGGACGCGATGCAGATGGCCAAGGAGCAGGCCGAGGTCAGCGCCAGAACCAAGGCAGATTTCCTCTCCAACATGAGCCACGAGATACGCACGCCGCTGAATGCGATACTCGGCATGGCCCACCTGCTGAAAAAGACCGAACTGACGACGCGCCAGATCGATTTCCTGAACAAGATCCAGTCTGCCAGCCAGCATCTGCTCGGAGTGATCAACGACATCCTCGATTTCTCGAAGATCGAAGCCGGCAAGGTGACGATCGAAAACATTCCGTTTCGTCTCGAAGATGTGCTGGCTACGGTCACCAACCTGATCGTCGAAAAGGCGGCGATGAAAGGGCTGGAACTGATCGTCGACATTGACGCCGGCGTCCCGCCCGCGCTGGTCGGCGATCCTTTGCGCATCGGCCAGGTACTGATCAACTATGCGAACAATGCGGTCAAGTTCACCGAACGCGGCGAGATCGACCTGAAGGTCAGCCTGCTCGAGCAGCAAGGCGACGCGGTGATGCTGAAATTTTCGGTCAAGGACACGGGCATCGGCCTCAGCGAAGTGCAGGTGGCGCAACTGTTCCGCAGCTTCCAGCAGGCGGACAGCTCCACCTCGCGCCGCTACGGCGGTACCGGGCTGGGGCTGGCAATCGCAAAGAATCTGTCCGAACTGATGGGAGGCACGGTCGGCGTGAGCAGCCAGCCTGGCGAAGGATCGACCTTCTGGTTCACGGTCAGGCTCACGATATCCGAAGTGGCGGCCAATTCGGTGCTGCTGCGCTCGGAACTTGAGGGTAAACGGGTACTGGTCGTCGACGACAACAGCACGGCAAGGCGCGTACTGCATGACCTGCTGTTGTCCATTGGACTGCAGGCGGTCGAGGCAGACAGTGGCGACGCGGCGCTGCATATTGTCGATGAGGCGATCCGGCAGAACCGGCCGTTTGATGTATTGATCATTGACTGGCAAATGCCCGGGATGGATGGGTTCGAGCTGGCGCGCCGCCTGCATCAGCGACCTGTGCCAAGCATGCCGCCCATCGTCATGGCGACTGCGCACGACATCGAAGCAATGCGCGACCTCGACACGGACCACCTGATACGGGAAACACTGGCCAAGCCGATCAATGGATCGACACTGTTTGACTGTATTGCCAAGGTATTTGCCAGCGCGAGACAGGACATCGACCGTTCGCGCACGGTGCCCGCGATCAGCAATGCGATCTCCCAGCAGCTCGCAACGATCGCCGGCGCGCGCCTTCTGCTGGTGGAAGACAACGACCTGAACCAGGAAGTGGCCAGCGAACTGCTGCGTGACGCCGGCTTCGTAGTCGACATCGCCGGCAACGGACAGATCGCGCTCGACAAGCTGGCTGAAAGCCAGTACGACCTGGTGCTGATGGATATTCAAATGCCGGTGATGGACGGCCTGAAGGCCACCCGCCTGTTGCGGCAGCAGGAGAAAACGCGAGATCTGCCAGTGATCGCGATGAGTGCCAACGTCATGCGATCCGACATCGACCAATGCATGCAGGCGGGCATGAACGGGCACGTCGCCAAGCCGATCAATCAGGAAGATCTCTGGATGATGCTGCTGAACTGGATCAAGCCGCGCGCGAACGCAGCGCCAGCGCACCCGACGACAGGCACCGACCGTGCGCTGCCCGATGCGGACTTGCCGGCCTCGCTTGCGGGCGTCGATATGGCGCTCGGCCTCAAGCGCGCGTTCGGCAAACGCAGCCTGTATGCCAACCTGCTGAAGAAATACCTGTCGGGCCAGAGCGGCGCCATCGCCGACATCCGGCGCGCCTTGAGCCGGCAGGACTGGCCCGAGGCGGAACGACATGCACACACCAGCAAGGGCGTCGCCGCCAATATCGGCGCGGTCGAGGTGCAACAGGCAGCGGCCCGGCTCGAGAGCGCGATCCGAGAACGCCAGCCGACAGACGCGGTCAACGCACTGACCGATCAATTAGATCTGCGCATGAAACCGGTACTCGCAGCGCTTGCCCAGTGGGAGGCAGCGGCAGCGCAAGAACAGGACGCCGTAACGGCATTCGACCGTGATGCCTTTGCCGCACTCTGCCAAACGCTGTCGACCTATCTGCGCGAGGGCAACGCGGCCGCGGAGACGATGCTCGACGAGCACGCGCCCTTGCTCAGGGCAGGGTTGGGCAGCACATTCGAACGGCTGAAAGAAGCGGTCGAGGCGTTCGATTTCGAGGCGGCAGACAAGCTGCTGGCATCGCATCACCCAGCCGCCTAGCGGGCCGGCTGCATGCCACAGCGGAGCGCGCAGTTTTCTATGCCCTATAATCAGCGGCGTCCGTAGCGGGAGCAGCGCGCCAGTGTTGGCCGCTCCCTCTCGGCACGCTGTGCCGCAGCCTCCGCCACGGCGCTTCCATGATGCCGATGACAGGATCCATGTATCCATTAAAAATATCGCAACCGTCCCCCTCGCTCAATGCGCATCTGGCCCAGATCCATGACAGGATCCTGGATCGCATCCCCTGCGTCGAGCGTCTCGCCTGCGTGATCCATGACCCGGACACCGACCTGCTGAAGACCTTCATCAACAGCACGCGTGTCGGCGTGCCGATCGCAGGCTACGAATTCAAGCTGTCCGAGAGCGAATCGCTGAGCCGGCTGGCGGCCGGACAAGGGGTGCGCATCATCGACGACATACCCGCCGTCGTCGTGCCGAATTCGCGCCATTCAAGCTGGCTCTTGGCGCAGGGATACCAGTCCTCATTCACCACGGTGCTGAACGACCAGGGGAAATTCTTCGGCTTCCTGTTCGCCAACTCCACCCAGAAGGGTGCGTTCACGCTCGAGGTCCAGCGCGACCTGCTGCTCTTCAGCTCGCTGGTCAACATGGCGATCTCGAGCGAACTGGCGGCGATCCGCTCAATCACGGCCTCGGTCGAGGTAGCAAAGGACCTGGCCAACCTGCGTGACTTCGAGACCGGCGCCCACCTGGAGCGGATGGCGCGCAATTCGCGGCTGATCGCCAGGCATGTCGCTGAGCGACGCGGAATGAACGACGAATTCGTCGAGCATGTGTATTTTTTCGCGCCGCTGCACGATGTCGGCAAAATCGGCATACCCGACGAGATCCTGCTGAAGCCCGGCAAGCTCACGGCACCAGAGCAAGCGGTGATGCGTACCCATGTAGAGAAAGGCATGCGGATCATCGAGAAAATCCTGGGCGATTTCAACGCATCGGAATTGCCCAACTGCTCGATCCTGCGCAACATCGTGCTCTGCCATCACGAATTCCTCGATGGCAGTGGCTATCCGCGCGGCCTGAAAGGCGACGAGATACCGCTCGAGGCGCGCGTCGTAACAGTGGCGGACATCTTTGACGCCCTGATGCACTGCCGCCCGTACAAGAAACAGTGGACCTACGAACAGGCGCTGGCTGAATTGCGGCGCATGGTCGTCGCCGGCCAGCTCGACCACGACTGCGTCGAGGCGCTCCACGACTCCAAGGAAGCAATCGAGTTGGTATTGAGCCAGTACACCGGCTGACACCAGCTGGCAGCGTGCGGCGGCCGCGCCCGGCCCGGCGATCCACTATGATGGCGGACACCGCCATCTCACGGAATCCCTGCCGATGCCTGCATCCCGTCCCCTCCCCCGTTTCGGCAAGTCGCTGAAGCAGCCCATCGCGAAACTGCGCGCCGTTTCCTGGCGCGACCTGCTCACCGTACTGCTGCCGATCCTGCTGCTGACAATCGGCCTCGGCTGGCTCGCGGTGAAGCTGATCCGGCCGGCGCCGCCCGACCGTGTCGTCATCCTGTCCGGCCCGCCCGACAGCAGCTACCGAACCACGGCTGACCGCTATGCGAAACTGATTGCGGCGCACGGCGTGAAGGTCGAGGTGCGCACGACCGACGGCTCGATCGAGAACCTGAAGACCTTGCTCGATCCGCGCCAGCCGGCTGACGTTGGCTTCGTGCAGACCGGCCTGACTGACGACGACAAGGCGCCCGGACTGGTCTCGCTCGGCACGCTGTATGTGCAGCCGATGATGGTGTTCTACCGCAGCGCACAGGACATTGACCGGCTGACCCAGCTCAAGGGCCGGCGCATCGCGATCGGCCCGGACGGCAGCGGCACCGCCGTACTGGCACGCCGCATGCTCGACGAGAACGGCATCGACAAGAGCGACGCCACCCTGCTCGACCTTGACGGCGACGATGCCATCGCAGCGCTGACCGCCGGCAAGGTCGATGCGATCTTCGTGACCAGCGAACAGGTCCGCGGCCGCAAGACCCGTGAACTGATGCGCGTGCCAGGTGTGAAGCTGATGAATTTCAGGCAAGCCGACGGCTACCTGCGTCGCATGCGCTTCCTGTCGCGGCTGAGCGCGCCCGAAGGCAGCTTCGATCTCGGCATGAACCTGCCGCCACGGGATACCGAACTGGTCGGCACGCCGGTCGAGCTGATTGCGCGCGAGGGCCTGCATCCGGCCATCTCGGACCTGCTGATCGCGGCGGCGCGCGAAGTCCACGGCAAGTCAGGCATGTTCCGCAAGACCGGCGAATTCCCGGCTGCCATCGAGCACGACATTCCATTGAGCGAAGAGGCGCGCCGCTACTACACGTCCGGTGCGCCTTTCCTGTACAAGCGCCTGCCCTTCTGGCTGGCCAGCTTGGTCGACCGCATCCTGCTGGTCGTACTGCCGCTCTTGATCGTGGTGGTGCCGGCAACACGGCTGGTCGCGCCGCTATACCGCTGGCGCATGCGCTCGCGCATCTACCGCTGGTACGGCGCGCTGATGACCATCGAGCGCGACATGATGGCACCGTCGGGCGAGCATGAGCGCGCCGACCTGCGCCGCCGGCTCGACGAGATCCGGCACGCGGTCAACAGCCTGCAGCTGCCGCTGGCCTTCGCCGACCAGCTGTATGTGCTGCGCGA
>JACCDS011633492.1_pt1 | contig 16876 bp, 15 predicted proteins | sample 7446441 | NCBI WGS metagenome assembly JACCDS01 (sample SAMN15323445, study PRJNA562643) | freshwater metagenome | isolation source: river surface water | place: USA:Blue River Watershed | collected 2017-08-17
CCAATGGTGCGCCAATTGGCCACAGCCTCTTCAAAGTTGCCCACGATGGCAAAAGCAATGGCCGACGCGCGCGCGGGAACATGATTGACCCATTGCCAAGCCCGGGCGGTGACAACGCGCACACTTTCGCTGGGCATGAGTTCATCAGCACCCGCCAACCGGCCTTGTCTGGCAGCATTGCTGCTCGCCATGTAGTCTGCAAGCCGAAATAAAACAGCCCCTGCAGGCCCCAGGCCAAGGACCCAAAACACCACAAAGCAGACCAACACACCCAGTACGTGGCGGTGAACCGCCAGCACCGAATACTCGATAGCCTGACGCAACAAATCCGACGGGGAAACGGCCTCCACCGGCACCCACCGCCAAGCAGCAAGTGCCTGGCGCGCAGCCAACTCATCACCGCGTTCCAATGCACCCCGGATTTCAGTGAAATGATGGCTGAACTGCCTGAACCCCAACGTCACATACAACACGGCAACCGTCCATGCGAACGTCAGCACGACGCTGTATGACCACAGCGCGATGTGTACGCCTGCGACAACCAACGCGGGGAAGGCAACGGCCATGGTCCATACCAGCAACCCATGGTGATGCTGTCCTGCATCCAAGCTTTTCTTGACCCACCTGACCCATCCACGCATGCTGGCATGCACCCAGTTGTGGTCGGTTAAAGGACGCGCCTGCTCCAGCATCAATGCGAATAGAACTGCCAGAAAACTCATGGGCAGATGATAGCGTTCAACGCCCGCTGCGCTGCGTGTGAAACGGCGATTTGAAGGCAAAAAAACACTTGGTTACGCCTTCAAGAAAGCATACAAATTGCGCAACATGCCTGCAGTTGCGCCCCATATGAACCGTTCGGCAGACGCATCGGTATACGGCATGGAAAACCACTCCCGCTCTACGCCCTCAAACACCATCCGGTGGAGCCGGTGATTGGAGGGGTCAAGCAAAAAGGCCAGCGGTACCTCAAACACATCTGCCACTTCTGATGCGTTGGGAAACAACGGCACATCAGGCGCCAGGAGACCGACCACAGGCGTCACCGTGAATGCCGTTCCCGTGACATAAACAGGCAAGCATCCCAACACCTCAATTCGCTCTGGCGGTATACCGACTTCCTCGTGTGCCTCGCGCAAGGCTGCTGCAATGTGCGTGACATCTGTGGCGTCCACCTTTCCTCCCGGCAGCGCAATCTGCCCAGAATGCGTGCTCAGATGACTTGCCCGTTGCGTGAGCAACAGCGTAGGCTGTTCGTGCTGAACAATGGCCATCAGCACAGCCGCGTCAGCCGGGTTACGGTGACCAAATTTCTTTTCTTTCCAAACTTCAGGCGACCAGCTTGGAGGATTTGCAAAGCGCGCGCGCAAAGCGTTTGCAGCAAAGACAGTGGGGTCGATTGCGGGCAGGTGAAGATCGCGTCGAATGATGGGAACTTGGCGCGGGTCGAACATGCTCATGTTGGGTACAGACAAAAAAAAACCGCTCGGATGAGCGGCTTTTTAACGCTGGGTGCATCAAGCGCCCAATTTTTCCTTGATACGCGCAGACTTGCCGCTACGGTCACGCAGATAGTACAACTTGGCACGACGCACATCGCCGCGGCGTTTGACTTCGATCTTGGCGATCAAAGGGCTGTACAGCGGAAACGTACGCTCCACGCCTTCACCGTTGGAAACTTTGCGCACAATGAAGCTGCTGTTCAGGCCACGGTTACGGCGGGCAATCACCACACCTTCGTATGCCTGGACACGCTTGCGCGTACCTTCGATCACATTCACGCTGACGATCACGGTATCGCCAGGCGCAAACGTTGGGATTTCTTTGTTCAGACGAGCAATTTCTTCTTGCTCGAGAGTTTGGATGAGGTTCATGATTTCCTGGTAAGGGTCATGGTCACGCTACACAAAAGGCTTCTTGGCAACCCCACATTTGAATTGTGAAGCACACCTCGAAGCGGCCGACCAGAGGATCCACAGCCCACTATTATAGCCCGTGCCCAACACCCAATCAATTACCCTCGCCCATCAGACCCGGTTGTGCATTGCCCGCCACACGCAAATACCGGGCAGCAGCAGCGCCCATCCAGCGCCCCGTTGCCAGACAAGCCGTCAGAAGATACCCACCCGTGGGTGCCTCCCAATCCAACATTTCTCCTGCGCAGAACACACCAGGTAATTTTGCAACCATGCCCTCGGGCGTCAACGCACCAAAGCTGACGCCACCAGCCGAGCTGATGGCCTCTGCCACTGGCCTGCAAGCACACAACCGAACATTCAACGCTTTGATGGCGCTTGCCAGCAAAGCTGGCTGCTGCATCCCTTCAGCACCCAACTGCTCGTAGAGCAGATTGGCCTTCACACCATCCAGACCCAAGCGACTTTTCAGGTGGTTACTCAACGACCGTGAGCCTCGTGGTGCCAGAACTGCCGCCACGACTTTTTCAGGCGCCCAGTCTGGCAGGAGATCTATTTCCAATGTGGCCTGACCATACACACCGATCTGATCTCGCAGACAAGCCGAAGCGGCATACACCACACTGCCCTCAAGCCCGGTTTGCGTGATCACGCACTCACCTTTGCGCTCGAAAACACACGGTGGCAACCCGGATTGAGCATCAACTGGAGTCGAACCTGCCCCCATGGCAGTTTGCGGCAACCGCACACGCACGACCACGGACTTCAGCGGAGAACCAGCATACCGGCTGACGAAATGTGGCGTCCATCCACCCGACACGTCGAACCCACAATTGCTGGGACGCAAGGGAGCCACTGACACACCAGCAGCCATCAATACGGGCTGCCAGTCACCGTCTGAGCCGAGCTGCGGCCAGCTTGCGCCACCCAGCGCAAGCACACTGGCACGCCCTTTTGCACGCAGCATCTCGCCTGATGCCACCTGAAACACCATGGCCCCATCCCCATCCCAACCAACCCAACGGTGCCGTTGATGGAAAGTCACGGGCACACGACTGCCCGAAGGTTCACGCAATCGCCGCAACCACGCACGCAGCAAAGGAGCAGCTTTCATATCCATAGGAAACACACGTCCGGATGTGCCCACAAACGTGTCCACACCCAGTGACGACGCCCATTCGCGCACCGAAGTGCCATTGAAAGCCATCAGCATGGGTTTCAGCTGTGCCTGCGAAGCACCAAAACGGCTCATGAAGGGTTCGAATGTCTCTGCATGGGTCAGGTTCAGCCCACCCTTGCCTGCCAGCAAAAATTTCCGGCCAACCGACGGCATGCGGTCAAACACGTGCACAGCATACCCATGCTCAGACAGGACATCGGCAGCCATCAGACCCGCAGGTCCGCCACCCACGACGATCACATCACATTCAATGGCCGATGCAGCCGATGTCTCAAGGTTTGGCGGAACGGTCAATTCATTGATCACGAGGATTCAGTTTCTTCAAAGCAGGTGTGCCATCTGGGCACGGATCAGCCACATGCGGCCCACTCACGCGGGCCTCACGGGTTTCTGTCACAATTTCATGCGATTTAAACATTCATGCGCACCCGCGCCTCCACCGCCACACAGGACTTGACATGGCCAGCGACCTGATCAAACACGTTTCCGATGCCACTTTCGAAGCTGAGGTCATCAAATCTTCCACACCTGTACTGATCGACTATTGGGCAGAATGGTGCGGCCCTTGCAAAATGATTGCCCCCATCCTGGATGACGTTGCGTCGGTGTACGCCGGACGTTTGACTGTTGCCAAAATGAACGTGGACGAAAACCGTGCCGTACCGGCTCAATACGGCATTCGGGGCATTCCGACATTGATGGTATTCAAAGACGGTCAACTGGCAGCAACCAAAGTCGGCGCCCTCAGCAAAGCACAGTTGATAGCCTTCATCGACCAGCAGCTGGGTTAACCCACCCAGACACAGATCCGCTGGATCTCGCTTCAGCACGACCATTGGCCACCCTGTGCCAGAATGACAACACCCACGCCATTGAGCACACCCCGTTGACCGTTATTGGCAACGGGGTTCTATAATCAGTAGACACGTCAGCCACATATTGGCGTCATTGCAGCAGTCCGTAGGCAACACCTCACAGCGACTGCTCCCCAGCCCCGGCTTCCGGGCACCCTCCCCAATTCACATCAGGCTCCGCTCAGGGGTTCACATGCATCTTTCCGAACTCAAAGCCCTCCACGTTTCCGAAGTTTTCAAACAAGCAGAAGCGCTTGAAATCGAAAACACAGGTCGCATGCGCAAACAGGAACTGATGTTTGCCATCATCAAGAAGCGCGCACGCGCCGGCGAACAGGTGTTTGCAGACGGTGTGCTGGAAGTGCTGCCCGATGGCTTTGGCTTCTTGCGTGCACCCGACACAAGCTACAACGCATCGACGGACGACATCTACATTTCGCCCAGCCAGATCAGGCGCTTCAACCTGCACACAGGCGACATGATCGAAGGCGAGGTGCGCACACCCAAGGATGGCGAGCGCTACTTCGCACTGACCAAACTCGACAAGATCAACGGCTTGCCCCCTGAGGACAACAAGCACAAAATCATGTTCGAGAACCTCACACCCCTCTTTCCCAAAGAGCAAATGAAGCTCGAGCGGGACATGAAGGGTGATGAAAACATCACGGGCCGGGTCATTGACATCATTGCACCCATTGGCCGCGGGCAGCGGGCACTGATCGTGGCGCCACCCAAAAGCGGCAAAACAGTGATGATGCAGCACATCTGCCACGCCATCACCACCAACCACCCTGAAGTCGAACTGATGGTGCTGCTGGTTGACGAGCGCCCAGAAGAAGTAACTGAAATGCAGCGCACGGTGCGCGGGGAAGTGATTGCATCTACTTTTGACGAGCCCGCTGCACGCCATGTCCACGTGGCTGAGATGGTTATCGAGCGCGCAAAACGTCTGGTCGAACTCAAAAAGGATGTCGTCATCCTGCTCGACTCCATCACCCGCCTAGCACGCGCCTACAACAACGTGCTGCCATCGTCAGGCAAAGTGCTGACCGGTGGCGTCGACGCCAATGCATTGCAGCGCCCGAAACGCTTCTTTGGTGCCGCACGGAAGATTGAAGAAGGCGGCTCACTGACCATCATTGCCACGGCGCTGGTGGACACAGGCAGTCGCATGGACGAAGTGATCTTCGAAGAATTCAAGGGCACCGGCAACTGCGAAATCCACCTGGACCGCCGGTTGTACGAAAAGCGCGTATTCCCATCCATACAGCTCAACCGCAGCGGCACCCGTCGCGAAGAGTTGCTGCTTCAGCCAGAAATTCTGCAAAAAACCCGGATTCTGCGTCAGTTCATGTACAACATGGACGAAATTGAGGCCATGGAAATGGTGCTCAAAAGCATGAAGTCGACGAAAAACAATTCTGAATTCTTCGAAATGATGCGCAGGGGCGGCTGATCAACAGCAGCAAAGGATGATGCGCACCGCTCAGCATCTTGCCAATCGTTAAAGTATGCGATAATGTCAGGTTGTCGCTGCGGCCAACTGTCGCATCTACAACCTCCACACAATCGGCTCAACAGCCCATTTCTGCGGCAAGTGTTACACCTATTTTGTGCAACGGCTGTCGCTACTGAACTTAGGATATGAAATGAAAGATGGCATTCACCCCAACTACCGTGAAGTTTGCTTCATGGACCTCTCCAACGGTTTCAAATTCGTGACGCGTTCATGCGCCAACACAAAAGAAACCGTCAAACTGGATGATGGTCGCGAACTGCCACTGTTCAAGCTGGATACCTCCAGCGAATCACACCCTTTTTACACAGGCACGCAGAAAAGCGTTGACACCATGGGTGGCCGCGTTGAGAAGTTCCGCAACCGTTTTGCACGCACGACTGCTGCCAAGTAATTTGGGAGCACCGCCCTCGTGGCAAAAAAGCCGACAGCTGTCGGCTTTTTTTTCGGGCGTTCACGCCCTTCTTTGCAGGTATACGAGCAAAGTGACATGACAGTCGGCATGTCTACACCGCAGCCATTCATGTGATCCAAGCATCTCCAGCCATCGTCACACAAGCGGGAGCCCAGCGATTGCCTCGCTGGGCGTTGCTGTTGCTGTGCATTGCCTACATTGTTCCAGGTTTCGTCGGCCGCGAACCCTGGAAAAGTGCGGACACAGCTGCCTTTGGCATCATGAATTGGATGGCGCTTGGTGTGATCGACTGGTGGAACCCCAGTATCCCAGGCCAAACAAGCACCAGCGTCGGGTTGTTGCCATATTGGCTGGGAGCACTCTCCATTCAGGCGTGGCCAGAGCACGCCGAATGGCTGTACAGGCTGCCTGCCATTCTGGCAATGGCAGGTACTTTCTATTTCACCTGGCATGCGGTGTTTCGTTTCGCCCTGCTGGGTACTGCCCAACCCGTGTCGTTTGCATTCGGTGGTCAGGCTGAACCTGTTGATTACGCGCGTGCCATGGCCGACTCCGGTCTGCTTGCCTTGATCGGTAGCCTTGGACTGGCACAGCTGTCACATGAGGCCACACCAGACGTGTTCCTCACTACCGGCCTGGCATTGGTGCTGTACGCAGCAGCAAGGCTTGCCCACGGCTCTGAAACAGCCGATTTCCGCATTTTCATGTGCTGGTTTGGGGGGCTCGTGGTCATGGGTATGTCTGGCATGCCCATGCTGGCGTTGGCCATCGCTGTGGCTGTCCCCGGTTGGTATGCACTTCACAGATCCTCTGACACGCAGCAGGCTGTAGACCCCATGCACCCACACCTCACTCAACAGACGCTGGTCTTCACGGCTGGCGTGGGTTCAGTCGCCATGATAGGGGTGCTTTGGTGGACAACACCATGGGTCATGCCCGATGCAGTCGATGCACCCTATCCGTTCAGCGCCACATCATTTGCAAAAATGCTGGCCTGGTTCACCTGGCCGCTGTGGCCACTGGCACTTTGGACACTTTGGCGTTGGCGCCTCCATTTGAGACAGCCACACGTCGCGCTGCCCTTGTTGCTGACTGCACTGGTTCTGGTGGCCAGTGCATGGGCCAGTGGGTCAGACCGAACATTGATGCTGGCTTTACCGGCCCTGTCCGTGTTGGCTGCGTTTGCACTGCCTACACTCAAACGCAGTGTCAGCGCACTGATCGACTGGTTTTCGGTGCTCTTCTTCAGCCTGTGCGCCACCACTGTATGGATCGTGTGGGTTGCCATGGTGACCGGTGTACCTGAAAAGCCAGCGGCAAACGTGGCCAGGCTGGCCCCAGGATTCACACCGGCTTTCGAAGGTTTAGCCTTTACTGTGGCACTGACTGCAACCGTATGTTGGCTGGCCGTGGTGGCATGGCGTGTGACGCGTCACCCCCCCGCCATCTGGAAAAGCATGGTCCTGCCGGCCACCGGCGTCGCCTTGTGCTGGTTGTTGCTGGTGACCCTATGGCTGCCCCTGCTCAACCATGCTCGCAGCTATGGTCCGATTGCAAGACGATTGGCCACGCAAGTACCCGCAACCGAATGCACCGCTACCCTCGGGCTCAACACCGCTCAACTGGCAGGTCTGGCGCACCAGGGACACATGAACATTGACTTGCGTCCAGCCAATGTCAGCAGTTGTCCTCATTTGGTGGTCTCCCCAACTCACCCTGATGTATCCGATTTCAGCTTGACTGGGTGGCAATTGGTGGCACGCTTCAACCGACTGACAGACGGGAAAGAAAGTCTGCTGCTGTTTCGCCGGGCAGCCACACCAGTAGAGCCTCTTGAACCCTTCGTCAGTGAAGACGGGGATTGACCCGGCGCACCCGGTCTGCCGGAAAGTGCAGCACAAACGTCGACCCTACCCCCAGCTCACTGCGAATGCTGACTTGCCCACCATGCCGCTGGATCACGTGCTTGACGATGGCCAATCCCAAGCCGGTGCCACCTGTTTCACGCGAGCGGCTGCGATCAACCCGATAGAACCGCTCCGTCAGGCGCGGCACGTGCTCTGGCGCAATGCCGGGACCCGTGTCGCTCACCCACAAATTGGCATCGCCATCTGCCAGCAGATCGAAGCCTGCCTTGATGGTGCCACCTGCAGGTGTATACCGAACCGCGTTACTGAGCAGATTGCCCAACGCACTGCTCAGCTCGTCAAGACTGCCAGCCAACTGCGCATCTCGTGGCACCTCGAACGTGATCCGGTGGCTGCCACCGGCCAACACCTCTGACAAACCTTGCGCATCAGCCACACATTTGGCAATCAGATCGCTGGCCAGCACCAGACCCTGTCGGTTCGGTGTAGGGCTCCCTTCCAGCTTCGAGAGTGTCAGCAAATCACTCACCAACGTCTGCATGCGTTCGGCCTGCTGCGCCATCAACCCCAAGTAATGGTTGCGGTCAGCCTCTTCCAAATCCAGGGTCTGCATGGTTTCAACGAAACCACCCAACACGGTCAAAGGTGTCCGGATCTCGTGCGACACATTGGCCACGAAATCCCGGCGCATGGCCTCGGCCTGCTGTTTGGCCGTCACATCGCGTGACAGCAGCAGTTTGCGCTTTTTTCCATATGAATGCACCCTGACAGCCACAGACACAGGTTTTGTCAACGATGCACGTGCGCCAGCGATGGACACTTCGCTGTCAAATTCGCCTTTGTTCAGGTACGACGAAAATGTCGGGTCGCGGATCAGGTTGGTCACGTGCTGCATCAGATCGCGCTGCGGATCGATACCGAGGTGCTCAGCTGCTGTCTCATTGACCCATTCAATACGCAACTGGCTGTCCAACAACAGCACACCATTGGGCGATGCTTGAATGGCAGCCAAAAACTCGTCGAGCCGAGCTTGACTGTCTTTTGCTTTGCCATTCAAGGTTTTTTGCAGCTTGCGGATGCGTTCTACCAGCTGGCCCCAAGCGTGTGGCACACGGGGCTCGTTTGCCCAGTCTTCAGTTCGCAGCCAACCCATCACGCGCCGAAAGCGATAGTTATCGAGCGCAAGCCAAGCAACTGCCGACCCCACAGCACCAGCAAACACCCAAAACAAGGATGCTGCATACCAACCATAAAAGGTGCCCAGCGTCATCAACGCCAGCAGTTCAACATACCTGACCGTCATGCAACTGAATTGTCGGCTGAAACGGTCTGCCGCTGACGCAATCCCGCCAATGACAAGCGATACCCTGCGCCACGCACGGTTTCGATCATGGCCCCCGCATCGCCCAGCGCCTCACGCAGACGCTTGATGTGCACATCCACCGTGCGTTCTTCTATGAACACATGGTCACCCCACACCCTGTCGAGCAACGTGCCTCGCGTGTGAACACGCTCCACGTGCTTCATCAAATAGTGAAGCAATTTGAATTCAGTCGGCCCTACTTTCAGCTCTTGACCTTTGAAGCTGACCCGATAAGTGGCCGTGTCCAAGTTCAAATCGCCCACAGTCACGGCATCATCCGTGGTCAGGGGTGATCTGCGACGCAACACCGCACGGATGCGCGCCAGCAGTTCTTTGGTTGAAAACGGCTTGGTGATGTAGTCATCTGCTCCGGCATCCAACCCCTGCACCTTGTCGGCTTCGTCACTGCGCGCAGTCAGCATGAGAATGGGGATGGCGCGCGTGCGCTCATGCTGTCGCCAGCTTCGGGCCAGTGACGCACCGCTTTCACCCGGCAGCATCCAATCCAGCAAAATGACGTCGGGCAATTGGGCATCGACCTCACGACGAGCCGCTTCAGCGTCAAATACCAAGGTGGGTGTGAACCCGCTGTGGCGCAAATTGACGGCAATCAGTTCAGCGATGGCGGCCTCGTCTTCCACCACCAGCACACGTGGCATCGACCTCATTGAACAGCGGACTCCATGTCTGACGGTGACAGGTGGCGCACATCGGCGCCCTTGGCAACGTAAATGGTGCTTTCGGCAATGTTCTTGGCGTGATCGCCCACCCGTTCGATGGACTTGGCCAGGAACAGCAGGTTCAGGCTGGGCGAAATGGCCCGTGAATCTTCCATGATGTAGGTGATGAGTTTGCGCAGGAAGCCATCGTATTCCTGGTCAATCTCGTCGTCAGCTTTGATGATGGCCATGGCCGTGTCGGTATCGAGACGTGCAAAGGCATCGAGCGAGCGGCGCAACAACGCGGTGGCCAGATCGGTGGCCACCCGCAGTTCAGAGCTGGGCAGCGTACGCGACGTGCCGCTTTCCAGGATCAGCTTGACCATGCGCGCCATTTTCGTGACCTCGTCACCCGCGCGTTCAAGATTGGCTGTGATTTTCGACATGGCCAGCAGCATGCGCAAATCACGTGCAGTGGGTTGACGGCGCCCGATGGTGGACGACACATCGTGGTCAATCTCCACCTCCAGCGCATTCACACTGCCCTCGCGCTCAATCACTTGGTCAGCAGCCTCGCTACTGTGCTCGAAAAATGCGTAAACGGCACTGCGAAGCTGCGATTCCACCAGTCCACCCATCTCCATCACTTTGGCGGAGATGCTGTTCAACTCGGCATCAAACTGGCTTGAAATGTGTTTGTCAACCATGATCAACCAAACCTTCCTGTGATGTAGTCTTCCGTTTCGGTGCGCTTGGGCTTGAAGAACAGGTCTTCGGTCACACCGATTTCCATCAGCTCGCCAAGGTACATGTACGCCGTGTAGTCGCTGCAACGTGCAGCCTGCTGCATGTTGTGCGTGACGATGGCAATCGTGTAGTCGCTTTTCAGTTCGTGTACCAGCTCTTCGACTTTGGCCGTTGAAATGGGGTCCAACGCCGACGTGGGTTCGTCCAGCAACAACACCGAAGGCTTCACGGCCACGCTGCGTGCGATGCACAGGCGTTGCTGCTGGCCACCCGAGAGCGACAAACCACTCTGGTTGAGCTTGTTCTTGACCTCACCCCACAAAGCGGCCTTGGTCAATGCCCACTCAACGCGATCATCCATGTCACTCTTGCTGAGAGTTTCGTACAACTTCACGCCGAACGCGATGTTGTCGTAAATCGTCATGGGAAACGGCGTGGGCTTCTGAAACACCATGCCCACCCGTGCACGCAGCAGGTTCAAATCTTGTTTGGAATCGAGAATGTTCTGCCCGTACAGGTTGATTTCCCCCTCGGCACGCTGGCCTGGGTACAGGCTGTACATGCGGTTGAACGTGCGCAGCAGCGTCGATTTGCCGCAGCCTGACGGTCCGATGAAGGCCGTGACCTTCTTCTCGGGGATGTCCATGTTGACATTCTTCAGGCCTTGGAACTTGCCGTAGAAGAAATTGAGGTTACGCACCTCGATGGCGTTGGTGACCGGTGCTGTTTGAGCGTTGGCAGGCATGGAAGTGTCCTGTTCAGATGAAATGGTGGCGAGGAATACGGGCAAGTGAGTGGTCAGGCGTTGTTGCGTACCAGCCGCTCAACCCGTTTTCTTTTCGCGGAAAAACACCCGGGCGACGATGTTCAACACCAGCACGGCCAGTGTGATCAGCAACGCGCCGCCCCAGGCCAGGCGCACCCAGTTGTCATAGGGGCTCATGGCGAATTGAAAAATCACCACCGGCAGGTTGGCCATGGGCGACGACATGTCGGTGCTGAAAAACTGGTTGTTCAGCGCGGTGAACAGCAGCGGTGCGGTTTCGCCGCTGATGCGCGCCACCGCCAGCAACAGGCCGGTGACCACACCACTTTGGGCCGCGCGCAGCGTCACCATGGTGGCCACCTTCCAGCGGGGGGCACCCAGCGCAAAGGCCGCTTCGCGCAGGCTGCCCGGCACCAGGCGCAGCATGTTTTCGGTGGTGCGCACCACAACGGGAATGGCAATCAGCGACAGCGCCAGGCTGCCCGCCCAACCCGAAAATTTGCCCAGCGGTGCCACCACGATGGCGTACACGAACAAGCCCAGCACGATGGACGGGGCCGACAACATGATGTCGGTGACAAAACGCGTCAGCTCGGCTGTTTTGCTCTGGTCACCATATTCGGCCAGATACACCCCGGCAAAGATGCCCACAGGCGTGGCCACCAGCACCGAAAAACCCAGCATCATCAGGCTGCCCACGATGGCATTGGCCAAGCCACCACCTTCGGAGCCTGGTGCCGGTGTGGATTGGGTGAACATGTTCATGTCCAGAGCTGACAAGCCGTTCTTAAACAGCACGATCAGGATCCACAGCAACACCACCAGCCCCAGTGCCATTGCACCCATGGACAGCGCCAGCCCCACGGTGTTGGCACGCTGTCGCTGGTTGTACAAAGATTGATTGAATTCCACGTCAGAGCCCTGTTTATTCACAAATAAATAGCAAACATATGCCGTCAATCAAGCGCCCTTGGCCTTTTCAGACCTCAAAAGCATGACTTTGGCAATGGCCAACACCACGAACGTGATGACAAACAGCAGGAAGCCCAGCGCGAACAGCGTGGACAAATGGAAGTCCGCCGCCTCGCCAAACTCGTTGGCCAGCGTCGAGGCAATCGACGTGCCGGGGGAGAACAGCGTGGAAGGCATCCGGTTGGCGTTGCCAATGACGAACGTCACCGCCATGGTTTCACCCAGCGCACGGCCCAGGCCCAGCATCACACCACCGACCACGCCTTTTTGCGTGTACGGCAACACCACCTTGCGCACCACCTCCCAAGTGGTGCAACCCAGGCCGTAAGCGGATTCGCGCAGGATGGGGGGCACGATTTCAAACACATCGCGCATCACGGCGGCAATGAAGGGCAACACCATGAACGCCAACACGATGCCCGCTGCCAGGATGCCGATGCCGTTCATGGCACCGCCAAAAAACGGCCCAATCAGTGGCATCTGTCCCAACGTGGACTGGATGGCCGGCTGCCCATATTCGGCAAACAGCGGTGCAAAAATGAACAGGCCGAACATGCCGTAGATGATGGACGGCACCGCCGCCAGCAACTCGATGGCTGTACCCAATGGGCGGCGCAAGGCAACGGGGCAGTTCTCAGTCAGGAAGAGCGCAATCCCGAACGCCAGCGGCACGGCAATCAGTAACGCGATGGCTGCACTGGCCAATGTGCCGAAAATGGCGATGGCTGCGCCGAATTCTTCATTGATGATGTCCCACTCGACCCGCCAGATGAACTCGAAGCCAAACTTTTGAAACGTTGGCAGCGCGTTGATGAACAGCGACACGATGATGCCCAGCAACGCCAGCAACACCACCAGGGAAAACGCCTGCGTCACACGGTGAAAAACAGCGTCCTGCAACCGCTGCTTGCGTGCAATGGCAGCCATGTTCGGGTTGTTCGCTTGAACAGACGCCTGCGGCACACTCATGATGGTTTCCACACTCATATCAGACTCCAGAACGGCGTGGACCACGCCACACCAGGAAAGCAACTGGCCTGACCGCGCACAGCGCCGTCAGGCCAGTCGGCCCACGGACCCTGCTTACTTGTTGTTGATTTGAGCCCACACCTTGGTACGGATCTGGCTGGTCACGGGGTCAGGCAGTGGCACGTAGTCCAGATCGGCGGCCATTTGCTTGCCGTTCTTGAAAGCCCAGTCAAAGAACTTCAACACTTCAGCAGATTCCGCCTTGTTGGCTGGTTCCTTGTACATCAGGATGAAGGAAGCCGTTGTCACTGGCCAGCTGGTGGCCCCCTTTGCATTCACCATCGAAATGCCCATGCCAGGCATGCTGTTCCAGTCGGCACCGGCAGCGGCAGCAGAGAAGGTCAAGTCGTCAGGGCTGACGTATTTGCCATCGGCGTTCTGAAGCTGCAGAAATGGAATGTTGTTTTTCTTGACATAGGCATATTCCACGTAGCCCAGCGCACCCTTCACGCGGGTCACGTTGGCTGCAACGCCTTCGTTACCCTTGCCACCCACTGACGAAGCAGCAGGCCACTTCACGGCAGCACCCTTGCCAACCTTGTCGGCCCAGTCCTTGCTCACGGCACTCAGGTAATCGGTCCAGTTGTAGGTGGTACCCGAACCGTCAGCACGGTGCACGATGGTGATGGCCAGATCAGGCAAATTCTTGCCGGGGTTCAGCGCTGCCAGCTTGGGGTCATTCCACTTGGTGATGTTGCCCAGGAACATGTCTGCCAGCACCGGACCCGTCACACGCAGCTCGCCGGGCTTGATACCCTCGATGTTGAACACGGGCACCGTGCCACCGATGATGGCCGGGAACTGGACCATGCCGTCACGGTCCAGCTCTTCACCCTTCACGGGCGCATCGGATGCACCGAACGCCACCGTTTTGGCACGGATCTGGCGGATGCCGCCCGAAGAGCCGATAGACTGATAGTTCAAACCCACGCCCGTGGCGGCTTTGTAAGCCTCAGCCCACTTGGCATACATGGGATAGGGGAAAGTAGCCCCCGCGCCAGTGATGTCAGCAGCCAGCGCCGTGCCCGCGAATGCCAATGCGGCGACCGAAGCGACAACGGATTTCAGGAACAAGCGTTTCATGGAAACCTTTCAGTTAGTGGTGTGAACTGGGTGGACTGTAGGAAGTTTGTGTGACAGTCTTGTGACAGTTTTGTCACTCAATCGCACCACAACCGCACTGGCGTCAACACCCCACGCTTGCGTCACAACGATGCAAAAAAGCGGTGCTATGCTCGCGCGCAACAACGAGCACCCCTATGAACGATGGAACCTTGCTAGCGGCTGTGGACATGGGCTCCAACAGCTTCCGACTGGAAATTGGCCGCTACGACCATGGCCACATCCAGCGGGTGGAATACCTGAAAGAGATGGTGCGACAAGGTGGCGGCCTGGACGACGACCGCAACCTGACCGAAGCCGCCATGCAACGCGGCTGGGACTGCCTGGCCCGGTTTGCCGAAGCACTGAAAGGCTTTGACCGCACCCGCGTGCGCGCGGTGGCCACCCAAACGCTGCGCGAAGCCCGCAACCGCGACGCGTTCATCCAGAAAGCCCAGCAGATACTGGGCTTCCCGATCGAAGTCATACCTGGCTTGGAAGAAGCACGGTTGATTTTCCAGGGTGTCACACGCCTGCTGCCCCAGTCTGACGAGCGCCGCCTGGTGGTCGACATTGGGGGCCGATCAACAGAACTGATCCTGGGCCAAGGTTTCACGCCCAGGTGCATGGACTCTTTCCGGCTGGGCAGCGTGGCATGGTCCACCCGCTACTTCCCCGACAACCTGTTCACCCCAACGGCGTTCAAAACCGCTGAAATTGCTGCCAAAGCCGTGCTGGACGAGGCGCTGGACATGTTCCCGCGCAGCCAGTGGGACGTGGCCTACGGCTCGTCGGGCACCGCACGCGCCATTGCCGAAGCCTTGGCCGCCAACGGCCGCGACAGCGAAACCATCAGCCGCGAGGGGCTTGACTGGCTGCTCGACCGGCTGCTGAAGGCTGGCTCGGTCGACAACCTGAAGCTCGAAGGCATCAAGGATGACCGCAAACTGGTCATCGGCGGAGGCCTGAGCGTGCTGCGCGCCGTGTTCGACCTGTTCGACATCGAATACATGACCGTGGCCCAGGGCGCACTGCGCCAGGGCGCGCTGTACGACCTGATCGACCGCGGCAGCGACGAAACCGACTTGCGCGAACGCACCGTCGTGCGCCTGAGCCAGCGTTTTTCGGTGGACACCGCCCAGGCCCGGCGCGTGGGCACCGTGGCATCGGCCCTGTTCGCACAGATCGCCGCACCCAATGCCCAGAACGAGCGCCACTCGCGCAAACTCGATTGGGCGGCCCGCCTGCACGAGTTGGGCGTGCACATTTCGCACGACGACTCGCACCACCACGGCGCCTACGTGCTGGAACACGTGGACGCACCCGGCTTTTCAATGGCCGAACTGCAGCGCATGAGCCTGCTGGTGCTGGGCCAGCGCGGCAAGCTGCGCAAGCTGGAGGGCTGGCTGGACGACGAGCTGCTGGTCAAACAGCTGGTGTCATTGCGGCTGGCCGTGCTGCTGTGCCACGCCCGGCGCGACCCCGACTACCGCGCCATTTCGCTGCAATTCAAGCCCCGGCACATCAAACTGGTGGCCGACGTGGGCTGGGCCAACCTGCACCCGCAATCGGCCTGGTTGATCCAGGAAGAAGCCATTGCCTGGCAAAAAGCCGGCTGGCGGTTCAGCTACACGTTCGAGTGACCAGGTAAGCCAGCTGCCAGTCGGACGGCCCTTGCCCAGGTTGTCCGTCCTGGGAACAACGGCTGAGAGTTGTTCAGGCGTCTCCGAAAACCTCTCAACCTTTCAGGCCTTGCGCCCGTAGCGCGCCATCAGTGTGGCTTGGGCTGACACCGCTGGCTGTTGTGCCACCACTTTCTTGCCCCTGCCCGCCACGGGCAGCATGGCTTTCACATACGTGCCATCGGGCCGCAGCAGCCAGGCATCACGGTTGTCGGCCTGGTAAAGGGTCAGGCATTCGTCGATCACGCGCTGCTTCAGCACGGGGTCGGTCACCGGCCAGGCCATTTCCACGCGGCGCAGCATGTTGCGGTTCATCCAGTCGGCGCTGGACAGCCACACCTGGTCGTCGTCACCGATCTGCGACCTGAACACGCGCGAGTGCTCCAGCATGCGCCCGATGACCGAGCGCACGCGCACGTTGTCGGTCACCCCCGGCACACCGGCCGGCAGGATGCAGGCACCGCGCACGATCACGTCCACCTTCACCCCGCACTGCGACGCATGCGCCAGCGCACGCGACAGGGCCTCGTCGGTCAGCGCGTTCATTTTCAGCATGATGGCCACCGGTTGCCCCGCCAACGCCGCGTGGCACGACGCCTCGATGCGCGACAGAATGACCTTGTGCAGGTGGAATGGCGCAATGCGCGCCTTGTTCAGCTTGGGCAACTTGTTCTGGCTGGCCAGGTGCAGGAACACCTGCTCCACATCCTGCGTCAGCGCCGGGTCGGCCGTCAGGTGGCTGATGTCGGTGTACAGCCGCGCCGTGCCGGGGTTGTAGTTGCCGGTGGACAGGTGGGCGTAGCGCACC
>JACCDS011025374.1_pt1 | contig 16873 bp, 16 predicted proteins | sample 7446441 | NCBI WGS metagenome assembly JACCDS01 (sample SAMN15323445, study PRJNA562643) | freshwater metagenome | isolation source: river surface water | place: USA:Blue River Watershed | collected 2017-08-17
AACTGCATACCCTGACCAAACTGGCGCAGCTGCTGTTGCAGCCGTTCGATATCCCGCGCCAGTGGCCACAGCCACAACGCCAGCGCGACGCCTAACAACAGGAAAAACAGTAAGGTAAACAGATAAGTATTATTGGCCGGCACTTCGACTTCAACCGGGCCAAATTGCAGCAACTGGTCTTGCTGGTGCTGATAAAAGTAAACCTGATCGTCAGCAAATAACGGCACCAGCTGGCCGCGGGACAGCGCCTGCTGCTCCGCTTCAGACCAGGCGATACTGCTGGCTGGTAAGCTTTGCAGCGACAAATTCAGCTGAGTGGCGACCTGTTCAGCCGATTGTTCCGGCGAGGCCAGCTGATAAGCCAGACTTTGGCCCAGCAGTTCGACCCACCCCGGCAGTGCCTGACTTTGGCTCTGTTCCCACAGCCGTTCGACCGACCAGCCGACCGCCAGCAGGACCAACAACATAAACAGATAAAAGTGCAGGAACAGCCGGCGCATGCTCAGTTCCAGGCGTCAGCGACAAACAAGTAGCCTTTACCCCAGACGGTTTTGATCCGGAACGGTGTTTCCGCATTGTCGCCCAGTTTGCGGCGCAAGTGGGAAATACGGACATCCACGGTGCGGTCCAGTCCGTCATACTCGCGGCCAATAATTTGTTTGTGGATGGCCTCGCGCCGTACGGTTTGCCCGGCATGTTTGGCCAGCATCCACAACAAATCAAATTCATAGCTGGTCAGCTCAATCAGCTGATCATCGTAATAAGCTTCCCGGGCGGACTGGCTCAGCTTCAGTTTGCCAAACTCCAGTTTTTGCTGGTCAGCCAGCGGCGCGCCCTGGGTGCGGCGCAGCAGTGCATGAATCCGTGCCAGCAGCACCCGCGGTTCGACCGGTTTGATCACATAGTCATCGGCGCCCAGTTCCAGTCCGAGCACCTGATCAATGTCGCTTTGTTTGGCGGTTAGCATCAGCACCGGTTCTTTGTACCAGGCACGCAGTGCGCGGCAAACAGCGAAGCCGTCCAGCCCAGGCAACATCAAATCGAGTACCACTAAGTCAGGGCCGAATTCTTTGCAGTTCTGCTCGGCCTGCAAGCCATTGTCGCAAATGCGGACCTCGAAGCCATGTTGTTGCAGAAAACTCTGCACCAGCGTGGCTAAACGCTGATCGTCTTCAACTAACAGAATTTTACTCATCAGAACACACTCCAGGGGGCTACTAATCTTTTACGTCGGTTCGGCTGGCGGCTTAAGACAGACAACTCCTGTGTCAGCACCTGTTTACCGTCGCTGTGCAGACTCAGCAGGGTGGGGCCATCCAGTTCGGTCTGATGACGCAAGCGGCCGGACGCCTGTTGTTGCCAGCAATGCAGCGATTGCCCGGCCAGTTCTGCACAAACCGATACCGGTGTGCTGCTTTGCCATGATAGCTGGAAATCCAGCTTGCAGCTGTCGGAGCTTTGTTCGGCAATACAAACGGTAGGTTCAATTTGCCAGCACAGCTGGCTGTTGCAATGGTTTTGGGCGGGTTCCGCAACGGCGGCGGCCGGACATAAGACCAGCCACATCAGAGGAAACCAGAACCTGAACTGCATCAGAAGAACCGGTAACTCAGGCCAATAAACCAGCTGCGGACCGAAGATTCCTGCAACAGCGGGCTCTGCAGGCGCACATTCAGGCCTGGCACTTCAACATCAGTATTCAGCCAGCGATATTTCCAGAAACTCAGCAGTTGCCAGTGTTCGCTGAGCGGATAACTCCATTGCAGGCTGACTTCCGGTTGCCAGCTGTCCAGCGCCCGGTATTCGAGGCCGTCGCCTTCCAGCTCGGACAAGCCGTAGTAAGTGTTCATCAAACGCTGATCCTTCCATGCCAGAGCGGCGCCCAGTTGCCAGTGACCTGTCCAGTGTTGCCAACCTTTGCTGGCCGCCAGTTTCAGGTGTTGCCCTTCGTATTGCTGACTGACGTCATGCCACCAGTTGAATGTCAGGTGCGCGCCGGATAAAAACCAGTTGAGCTGGATACCTGCATCCAGCGCCATCGGTCTTTTGTCTACCTGAGCTATCGAAAGTTCTTTGCGCAGCATGAATTTCTGGGCAGGCCCTGCGATGCCAACATCGGAGATCATCGGTGCCTGAAACAGATTCGCGGGCGAGTGCCGGCGGAAAAAACCTTGCTCTTCATTGAGCCGGCTGACCAGGCTCAGCGTCAAATCAGGGCTTAACGCCCAGCTGTAGCCAAGGGTTCCATTGTCGAAAAAGAAGTGTTCGTCGTAGTAGCTCAGGTCGGGGATGAGCCACAGAGGCCAGTTATGGCCGCCATAAAGTGGATTGGAACGATAACCAGCGCCCATAGCCAGACTGAATTGCCAGTGGGTGACTGCCGAGCAACCGTCAGCAGCGTCATCCGTTTGGCAACCGGATTGCGTCTGGGCCTGGGTGCTGAAGGTCAAAAACAGTAGGAAAAGTGCTCGTAAAAACATGAGCGAGGCCTCGTGCAGTCAATGTGCGCACTGTAGCACTGGCGCGGCATGGCTTCAGCAAAAATAACATTGTTTCACAAAATGGCCGGGTATTTATCACAGAAGCGGGCAGGGGGGCTGCATAGACTGGGGACAGCCATTTTCAAGGAGATAGTCGCCGTGTCAAAACTGCCACATGAGATGCACTTGCCATCGCCCTGGCGTTGTTGCCGTCTGCAAGTGATGGCATTCCTGCTGCTGACTTTGCTGGGCTCTTGTGTCCATTCCGGCCCCGCCACGCCGGTTGACGCAAACCAGCCGTCGCTCACTGAAGTCACGACACCAGAATAACTGATCCCACAGTCTTAAGCGGCCACAAAGCCGCTTAAGACTGCAGCGAACAAACGCCCCCGAGTGACCTTTGCTTGCCGCTTCACCGCGGATATGGCACTTTAGCAACTGCCTGCAGTTGTGGTTGATGTTCAGCCCTGATGATTGCAGCGGGTTTCAGGACTTCCGGCCGGATTGCGGCCGACACAGGCTCAGTGCCGACGGGGAATCTTTGCAGGAATGAAAGGAAAAGCCACTTCGTTTGACATCGCGTATCTGGCGGGCGTGTCGCAGTCTACAGTCTCCAGAGCTTTGCGTGACAGTCCGGCCGTCAATCAGGAAACCAAAGACCGTATCTTTGCCATCGCCAAGCAGCTCAATTACAAAGTCGACAAAAATGCCAGTAACCTGCGTAAACAGCGCAGCGGCACGCTGGCACTGCTGTTATTTGAAGATCCGACCGTTGATGACTCTCAAATCAACCCGTTTTTTCTGTCGATGCTGGGCAGCATCACACGCGCCTGCACCAAGCGTGGCCACGACTTACTGATTTCATTCCAGCAACTCAGCAACGACTGGCATGCCGATTATGAAGACAGCAAAAAAGCCGACGGTATCATCCTGTTGGGTTATGGCGATTACGTCGACTATGAAGAAAAACTGCAGCAGCTGTTGGCGCAGCAGACCCACTTTGTCTGTTGGGGCGCGCAGGTAGAAGGACACCCGGAATTTACCATTCGCAGCAATAACCGTGAGGGCGGCCGGCTGGCCGGCGAACATCTGCTGGCGCGTGGTTACCGCAGTTTTGCCTTTATCGGCATCGCATCTGAGCATGCCCCCGAATTTTTTGAGCGTTATCGTGGTTATATTGATGCGTTGACCGGGCACGGTATTGCCGAGGCAGAAGTCCCGCAATATGACGCGATTTCGACGGAACAAGCGGGTTACAGTGCCACGCAGCAGCTGTTGGCCGACGGGCACAGACCCCGCGCGATTTTCACTGCCAGCGATTTAATTGCCATCGGTGTGATCCGTGCATTACAGGCGGCGGGTCTGCGTGTACCGGAAGATGTGGCCGTAGTTGGTTTTGATGATATCCCGATGGCCAGCTTTTGCTCGCCGCCACTGACCACCATCCAGCAAAATACCTCGCTGGCCGGCGAAATGCTGGTGGTCAATCTGCTGAAACTGATCGCGCAGGAAAGTATCAGCCAGACTGAAATTGAGCCGAAAATTATCGTACGGCGCTCCTGCGGTTATCCCTGAGGTGGCGGCGTCCAACAAGCCGGCGCTGCATCCGGCCAATCCGTTTGCCGCGCCTTATCCCTTAGAACAACTGACAGTGCTGCAACCCGGTTTGCAGCCCTTTCTGCGCGCGGCATCGCCGAATAACCCCGCCGGGCCACTGACGCTGGATTTCAGTGCGCCGCAAGCTGTCTTACTGCTCAATACAGCGTTGCTGCAGTGGCAGTATCAGCTGCCACATTACAGCATTCCGGCCGGTTATCTTTGTCCTGCAGTGCCGGGGCGGCTGGATTATCTGCTGTATCTTGCTGATTTACTCAAAGACAGCCACAACGGCAAAACCGTGCCGGCGCGCGCCGTGCAGCTGTTGGATGTCGGCTGCGGCGCCAATCTGATTTACAGCCTGCTGGCGGTGTTACAGCTGCGTTGGCAGGTGCTGGCCTGTGACATCGACGCTGGTGCGTTAGCGCATGCTGCGCAGTTGCTGCAGCTCAATCAGCTGCAGTCGCAGATCGGGCTGCGTCAGCAGCAAACGCCAGCACAGATTTTCCACGGCGTGCTTGGTAAAAACGACTATCTCGACCTGACATTGTGTAACCCGCCGTTTCATGACAGTCCGGCGGCAGCTGCAGCCGGGACTGCGCGTAAGCAGCGTAACCTCGGCCAGGCGCCGGACGGCCAGCTGAACTTTGCCGGTCGTGCCAACGAGCTGTGGTGTGACGGCGGCGAGCCGGCGTTTTTGCAGCGCATGATCAACGAGAGCCGCGATTTTGCCGCGCAGGTTTACTGGTTCACTACGCTGGTTTCCCGTGAAGCGCATCTGAGCGCGCTGCAACGGCAATTGCAGCAAGCCGGCGTGGTGCAAAGCAAAGTGATCCCGATGACGCAGGGCAACAAGCAGAGCCGGATCCTGGCCTGGAGCTTTCTGACGCCGGCGCAGCAAAAAGTCTGGCAGCAGCATCGCTGGCGGCGCTGACCGCGACATCTTCGCAGCATCCGTTCAAAGTGGCGAAAGTATTAAAGAAGGCTCCCGGCCTGCGTTGTCGCAACCACAGACCGGGAGTGGGAGAGCAGGTTAAGCTACTGATTTACTTCGCGTAGCGCTGTTCGACCGGCGCGTAGCGGTCAAATACGCGCTGATCTTTCAGTGAACGCAGCAGCTTGATGTATTCGGCATGCGTCCAGGCCAGCGGCGTGGCGCCATTGGTGCCCTGGCCTGGCTGATACTGATAATGCTGGTTGTTACCCACGCCATCAAACACTTGCTCAGGCAACATCAGACCGGCATTGGCAAAATGCTCCAGCGCGCCGACGTACTGGCGACGCAGCGGCAGCAGGTCGTCAGCACTGAGCTGCGGTTTTTGCAGCAGTGCCCGCGCCAGTTCATAGTGGCCGCGTTCGCCGGAGAAGAAAGGCCAGACCCGGCCACGTTGCCCGGCCGTGTTGCTCTGGCCCGGACCGTTGGCATAAGCTTCGCCGGTGACAATATCTTCGCCGTAGCCATCAATGCCATAGCGGCGCCAGCCGGAGACCATGTCGCCGGCTTTGGTGACAAATTCATAACGCACCCGGACTTTATCCGGCAGGCTCACATCATCCAGTTCACCCAACGTAGCGAGCACGGCCGGATGGTCAGCTTTACGCACGCCATAACGCACCAGCTCGAGGAAACCGCCGTCGACCACCCAGGCTTCTGTGGTGTCGGCCTGGCCGTTACGCAGTTCTAATGCGCTGTTATCATTGGGGTTTTCGTTGCTGTTGATACGCAGATAATATTTGCCGTCACTGCCGCCTTCACTTTTCAGCAAGCCTTGCTCGGTGTAAGTCAGTTGCTCCAGCCGGCTGGCGAAATCGTCCGCCTGCTTACGGTACAACTCGGCGCCGGCCAGATCTTTGGCATGCCCGGCGATCTCGGCCGCCGCGACCAGACCGCTGATAATGGCGGCCATAGTTGATGGCGAATAGCCGTATTGTTCTTCCCAGCGCTCTTGCTGAGTGGCCGGTGACTTCAGGTCAATGTCGTTCCAGTCCAGTTTGGCTTTGCCGCCGTGCGCCAGAAAATCGGCGGCGGGTTTGAGCATCCGCTGGTACCAGTCGGTGATTTCGCTGTCGCTCAGCAGTTTATCCTGCCACAAACGCCAGCCCAGCATGATGGGCATAGCGGTCTGATCCAGCTGAATACCAACCCATTCCAGCGTGCCGTCGACATGGGTTTTTTGCAAAAACCAGCCCGGCGCGCCCTGATAACCTGGTGTGTTGGCATTCACTTGGACTTTTTGCAGATATTCAAACGCCACTTTCGGGCTCTGGGTATCCCCCAGCGCCAGCATGGCCATGGCAACCTGATAGAAATCACGCGGCCAGACCGCTTTGTAACCGGTCTGGCTTTGTTCGGCCGATTTCACTTCGCCCCAGGGGTTGGACAAAGACGCAATCAAAGCGCCGGCATGGGTTTTGTCTTCCTGCGCTTTGAGCACCAGTGCGCTGGCATACAGCAGTTTGCCCTGGTCGAGGCTGAGTTCTGCCAGCCCGTTCAGTTGCGGCAGGCTTTGCAGATAGTCTTGCCAGCCGATGGCCTCACCTTCGCCGTTATAGTGCGCCAGCACGCTGTCGATGCCACTGTCGAGCGTCTTTTGCGCGGCGGCACGGCTTTGTGCGGCGTCTTTGCCAAAACCAATCACTTGGGTCCAGCTGACGCTTTCGCCGGCTTTCACGGCCGGGTGTTGCAGCAGCGCCGCCACATTGCCGGCCTGATCGCCGGTCTGTGCATAAGGCGTGAAACTGCCTTTGGTTTTCAGCTCGGTCAGGCCGTCTGACACGCCGACAAAACCGACGCTGCCGCCGGCAACGGCTGGCACTGTCAGCAGCGTCAGGCTGTGGTCACCATCCTGAGCCTGCAGAACGCCGTCCTGCAGCCGGGCGCTGTCATGGCTGCCGGTGTTGCCAAGCGCTGTATCCAGATAACTGTAAACGGTCAGGCCGTCCACATGCGCGCGGAACATCGTTTTGATCACCATGCTCTGGCTGGACGGGTCGGTAAAATAATGTTTTTCGATGTCGTACTGGCCATTTTTGGCCTTGTTGACCACTTTGTATGCCAGCGACAGCGGCCGGCCGGCGGCATCTTTCAAAAGATAATCGGTAGTGCTGTCGGTCGATGTTTTTTCTTCGTCGACATAACCCTGGCCCTGCACCACCAGTTGCAGTTCACGCAGTTGTGCTTCGTGGATGAGGCCTGCCATGGTTTCTGTCAGCACGCCTTGCGCCAGTGAAAACCAGACTTTGGACACAACGCCGGTCGGTGCCTGATCGCTGTACTGGCCTTGCAGATATTGCTCGTACGAAGTGCCGATGCCGGTTTTGCCGGCATAAGACCAGGTGGAAGGCGCTCCCGGCGCGCCTGGTGCACTGAGGACGGCGGCAGCCTCTGCAGGCGTTTGCGCGCTGTCAGTTTGTTTGGGCTGGCAAGCGGCCAGCAACAAAGCGCAGGACAGCGCGGTCAGGCGAAACATCGGCGTAAAAGCAGTTTTCATCGGTCAAATCCTTACAACGGTCAGTGGCGATCGGTGCGAACCGTCAGCGTATACAAGGCTGCGATCACCAGACTGCCGGCGCCAAGCGCCAGCGCATAAATGGCCTCGCCGGCAAACAAATGATTGACCAGCGAGCCGAGAATAGTGGCGGCCAACAGTTGTGGCAGCACGATAAAGAAATTAAACATGCCCATGTAGACGCCCATCTTATTGGCCGGCAGCGCGTCTGCCAGCATGGCGTAGGGCAAGGACAAAATGGAGGCCCAGGCAAAACCGACGCCGATCATCGACAGCCATAACAGAGCCGGGTCCTGGATCCACAGGAAGGATAAAAAACCGAGCGCGCCCAGCAGCAGGTTGACACAATGGGCGCGCTGCAACGAGGTTTTCCGCACCAGCCATGGGATCACCAGCGCAGCCAGCGCGGCAAAACCGTTGTAAAAAGCGAACAACATGCCGACCCAGTCAGCGCCGTCGTTGTAGGCGGTGGAGGTTGGATCTGAGCTGCCATAATGCACGCTGGTGACGGCGGCCGTGGTGTAAATCCACATGGCAAACAAGGCAAACCAGGAGAAAAACTGCACCACCGCCAGTTGGCGCATCCGGCCTGGCATCTGGTACAAATCGTCGACAATCTGCACCACCATGCCGTTTTTGCCGGCTTTTTTACCGGCCGACACCCACCACTGCAACAAACCAAAGGCCAGCAAAGCGCCGCCGAGAATATAGAGCTGCTGATCGAGACTGAACTGCCAGACCAGCGCCAGCGACAGCACGCCAATCAATGCCGCCATACCGCCAGTGCCCCAGTACAGCCGGGTGTTGCTGCCGGCCGGCGCTTCGTCATGGGCTTCGCCAAAAGCGGCCAGCTGCGCCGGGCTGTATTCGGTTGAACGCATCACGGTCCACAGCACCGCCAGAAACAGCACCACACCGCCGGTGTAAAAAGAGTATTTCACCGCAGGCGGGATCTCGCCCGGAGCGGCGGTATTGGCCACATCAAACCAGTTGCTGAGCATATAAGGCAGCGCCGAAGCGACAACAGCGCCTATGCCGATAAAAAAGCTCTGCATCGAAAAGCCGAGCGGACGCTGTTTTTCATTGAGGTTATCGCCGACAAAAGCGCGAAATGGCTCCATCGTGATGTTAATAGAGGCGTCGAGGATCCACAGCATACCGGCAGCCATCCACAAAGACGGCGAGTTCGGCATAAAAAACAGCGCCAGCGTGGTCAGCACTGCACCATAAAAGAAATAAGGACGGCGGCGGCCCAGTCGGTTCCAGGTGCGGTCGGAGTAATAGCCGACGATCGGCTGTACCAGCAGACCTGTCAGCGGACCGGCGATCCACAAAATCGGCAGCTCATCAATGCTGGCGCCTAAGGTTTGAAAGATCCGGCTGACGTTGCCATTTTGCAAAGCAAAACCAAACTGGATCCCTAAAAAGCCGAAACACATATTCCAGATCTGCCAGAAGCTCAGATTGGGTTTGGCCTGTTGCATGCTGATTCCCCGTCAATTGATGATCTTATGTTTATTGGATGGCGGTTGCCGGTGCTGCTTGCGCATCGCGCTGTCAGAGCATAGCAAAGTGCGGTTGATTGTCTGCGGCTATGCGCTGTCTGGCGGGACAGCACAGAAAAAAGGGGAGCAGGCGCTCCCCGTAAAATCAAACCCAGAACCTGGTGACCACACCGCCGGACTTTTCAGGCCCGGCACGACATCTGACTTGATAACGTGGAAAGGCCGGCGCAACAACATGAATACGTATTCAACAAGGCTGCTTTGCGGCAAATTGGGGCAAGGGCCGGGCGGCACGCACCAGCATGGCGCATGGCCAGTGACCGCGGTGATGGCGGCACTGGCGTCGGCGTGGCAGCTGCCGGATTAACGATGGAACTGGTTGTCGATGCCGTTTTCGAGCAAAAAATCACCAAGATCAGGCAGTTGCATTTCATCAAGCTCCAGCACGTCCAGCACTTGTTGCTCGATGGCTGCCCAACTGTGGGCGTCGTCGACATCAAACAACGTTTTTTGCTCCGCAACCAGGTGTTCAGCCAGTTTCAGAATGGCGAACAGGCGTTTTTCGTACAGATCCGGCGAATTCAGTAAAATCTCGCTTTGGTGATGATAGGCAATCACATTGGCGATTTCCGGTGCCAGTCCCCAACTTTGCGCAATCATAAAACCGAGCATTTCGTGGGTGGCGTTGAAATAACGTTGTTCGATATCAGCAAAAGCCATTTGATTGGTCAGGCCCACTTTGAGCACTTTCGGGTAGTCCGGAAACTGGGCGTGGATCAGCGCCATGCCGGCATTGTGGAATAAACCGACCGAATAGCAGTCATCGGCACAATCAGAACCAAGCCGCAAATGCTGGGCGATCAACATGGCGGCGCTGCCGACATCCATGGCGCTGTTCCACTGGCGCAGCGTAAAAGGGTCGGCCTTGCCGTCGCTGAGCGTAAAGCGCAGCACCACGCTGCTGACCAGTTTGACCACCCGGTTCAGCCCGAGAAATTTACAGGCATGTTCAATCGAACTGATTTTGCGGCGCAGACCAAAATACGCCGAGTTCACCACTTTGAGGGTGAAACCGGCAATGCCGATATCCATGTTAATCAGGGTCGCGATGGTGTTGATATTCGGATCTTCCAGTTCGATTTCCTGTTTGATCCGCAGTAATACTTCAGGCTGGGGCGGGATGGTAAAACCGCTCAGGGCCTGTTCTACCGCTTTCATATCAATAGGTTTCACCATAATGCCAGACTCCGGAAGGCAAACAGGGGCTGAAAAAACGCCCCTAGTATATCCGTTCTGATAGCGCTGCACAGGAGTCTGGCAGGCCGGCTTTGCTGATATTCTGCGCGGTTGGTCGCAGTTGTGGTGTTCAGCTTTTCAGTTTTTGCAGCGCTTTTTGCAGGTTTTTCAGTTCTTTGCTTAATTTTTCCGGTTTGTCAGCCAGCGCCAGCACTGGTTGCAGCGCTTGTTCGGCGGCGGCTTTGTTCTGCTCGGCCAGATGGATTTGCGCCAGTCGCACGCGGGCCCACGGCAGCTGCACATTGTCGCCGTCCTGATAAAAACTGATGAACTCAGTTAACGCCTGTTTACCGATGGTTTTGTCTTGTTGCTCCAGTGCGGCCAGACGGCCCAGCTGATACAAGTACTCCATTTTCTGTTTGGGTTTTTCAGCGGCAGCAGCAGCTTGCTGATACTGCGCAAAGGCGGCGGCATATTGTTTCTGGCTGGTCAGCAGGCCGGCTTTCTGACTCAGTAACCGGGCCGACTGCGGTGTTTTTGCTAAGGCGCTGTCGAGCAATTGCAGAGCTTCAGTGGTTTTTTCATCGGCATTGAGCACCATGGTCTGGGTCAGCACGGCGGTTTCGCCTTGTTGGGCAGCGGCCAGTTTTTTCGCTTCAGCCTCATCGCCGCCGGCGATGCCGGGCGCCTGCAGGTAAAAGCCAACCAGATAAGTGGTGATGGCGGCATCATCCGGTGCCAGCTGATGGGCCTGTTTTAACAGCTTCAGACCTGCTTTCGCATGGCCTGGCGCTGAAAAAATACTGGCCTGCTGGGCCAGGGCAAATTGTTGCTGCGCGGCCAGATGTAGCAGCGCCGGGTCTTGTGGAAATTGCGCAGTGGCTTTTTCCAGCAGGGTGACGGCTTCTTCCGTTTTGCTGAGGCCAGTTAAGGCTTTGGCATGCGCCAGTTGCAGCGCAGGGTCTTGTGAATATTGCGGTAATGTGGTGATTTGGCTCTGAATTTGGCGGAAGTGGTCGCGTTCCAGCCAATGGTCGATTTGTTGTGGGGTCAGTTCAGGCTGGCTTTGGGCCAGCTGCGTAAATAAAGAGGCGCACAGCAGCAAAGCATGTTTCATCAGATGTCCCTGTTATATGTTGATTATTTGTTAACCTGAAACTTACTTTACTGGCTCTGTCACTGCGAACTGGACCGACCATTGCGGTGACGGCGACAGCGCTCAGAACAATACTGCACATGCTGCCAGTTCAGTTGCCATTTGCGTCGCCAGACAAAAGGACGCAGACAAACCGGGCAGATTTTCTCAGGCAGATTTAATTTGTGGTGGCTCAACTGAACAGCTCCTGAACTGGTTTCAGCAGCTGTACGGTGAGAAAAAAGGATGGGATCAGGAGTCGAGGTAAGGGCGGCCAGACATCATTTTCTGCGCCAGCTCGAGTTCAGCTTCGCGGTCATCGAGCTGCAGCTGACTGAACTGCACATCAAACTGGATCAGGTCATCTTCCGGCATACTGAGGGCGACCAGCCGGTCCGGCACATGGCCGACCTGACGATAAGCATTAATTGCCACTTGCGCGCCCTGTTCCATCAGCATAAAGAAAAAACCAAGCGGGAAAGTCTGGAACACTTCGGCGTCCAACTGAGCCCAGCCGAGCAGGTCACCACTGATACTGCCGTCGGCGTGGTCGGTAAATAGCAGCGACACCGCCGGGAAGGGCGGGTTTTCACCCGATTTATAGGCCTGCGCATCTTCTTCGCTGAACAGCAGCACATAACCAAATGCCGGGCAGCCTTCAGCGTCCATATCATCAAAGGCGGTGTCATAGACTAAAAACAGGCGTTGGTCGGACAGTTGGTCGGACATAAGGCAGGCACTCAAAGCAAAACAAGCCCACTATTGTACCGAAGGCTGCCGGCCAGCTGAAGCACAAATTAACGGCAATGAGCGTTTTTGCCTGACAGCCGGCAGATTCTGCTGCTGATCTTTCGCTGGCGCTGGGCTAACATGCGCGCAGCAACAGGCAAGAGGACAATCCGATGACTGAATTTAAACATATCTCCACCAGTGAAACTTTTGCCGCGCTGCAGGCCGGCAACGTGGTGATCGCCGATATCCGTGACGACCAGAGTTTCGCCAGCGCGCATATTGCAGGTGCCTACCATCTGACCAACGGCACTTTACATCAGTTTGTGCAGCAGACCGCGCCGGACACGCCGGTGGTGGTGGTCTGTTACCACGGCCGCTCAAGCCAGGGCGCGGCTCAGTATCTGGTCCAGCAAGGGTTTGACGAGGTGTACAGCATGGACGGCGGTTTTGAAAGCTGGCGGCTGCAGTATCCGGTCAGCCAGAGTGTGGAATAAGCGCTGATGCAAAAACTGGCAGAGCTGAACTCGGCGGCGGCCGCGCAGACTTTCGCTGACTATTGTCTGCAGCAGGGCTGGCAGGTCAGTGTGGTGGTGCAAAGCGCTGAGCAGGCCGAACTTTATGTGGCTGCAGAAGCAGAGGCTGCTGTCGCGGCAGAACTGGAACAGTTTATTGCGCAGCCCTGGCAGCCGAAATATCGGGATGCCGCCTGGCATCGCTCTGAACCGGCGGCTCAAAGTGGTTCGCTGGGGCTTGCCGGGGTTGGACGCAATATGCTCCGGCAGAGTGGGCCTGTGGTCTGGCTGTTGGGACTGGCAGCTATCCTGGTGTTTCTGGCGCAACAAATCTGGCCACAAAGCACTTTTATGCTGTTTCGCATCGTCGGTGAAGATGGCCTCGCGCTTTTTAGTTATCGCTGGTGGAGCCCGATGCTGCTGCATTTTTCGGCCAGTCATCTGATGTTTAATTTGCTGGCGCTGTGGATTTTTGCCGGCCGGCTGGAACTGACACTGGGCAGCCGCTGGTTGCTGCTGCTGGTGCTGTGTAGTGGCTTTGCCAGCAATTTGGCGCAGTTGTGGGTCAGTGGTCCGAATTTTGGCGGTTTGTCCGGGGTGGTTTATGCCGTCTTTGGTTTTCTGTGGCTGTATGGCTGGCGTTATCCGCAGCAGCCGTTGCGGCTGTCGAAAGTCGACTTAACTCTGGCGCTGGGCTTTATGGCGTTGGGATTTGCTGATTTGTTGTGGGTCAATACCGCGAACTGGGCGCATCTGGTTGGACTGGTGTGCGGCATGGTGCTGGCATTGCTGGCACCACGCCGGTAAAGACTTACTGATACAGGTACTTAGTGAACAACACGTCCTGGATCATCTCGTTGCCGGTTTCTTTTTTCATCAACTCGTTGAGGCGATTCAGAATTTTAATTCTGATCTCCTCACGGCCGGTCAGCGACTTGACGGCATTTTCCTGTTCTTTGCCAAAGACACCGATGATGGCATCCAGAATCATCGGTTCGTTGTGCTCAATGATCGGCAGGTATTTTTCGTCCTTGATCATCAGCTCCATCGTGACCCGCACATAGCCGAGCGATTTGGCATTGCTCGAGACAAAGTTAGTGACGATATCCGGGTCAAAACCGTAATACACAATCTTGGGCTTGGCCGCTTTCGCCGGTGCTGCGTCTTGTGCAGACACAAAAGGAGCGAACAACAAAAACAGAAGGCTGAAAAAAGTCTTGTTGGAAAACACATCGGCGTCCATTGGTTAGTTTGTTAACAAGTTTACCCGAGACGATGGCAGAACACTATCCTGTCGCCAGCTCCGGCTGTGAAATTATTCCGACCCGCCCGCGGTATAAAGCTATGGCTGATCATGGTAAAACTGTCAAAGGCGGCAGCCTGGCGCCCGACTGCCCGGCATCGCGTTCTGCCCCGGTCAGTTTTGGGGTAAAAATCCGGCGCAGAACTTGTTATGATGCCGCCCTGTTCAAGACAGTCCAGACGCAGGTACATCCTTGAAATATGCCGAAGTCACGCCGATCTGGCAGGCAAACTGGCAGCCACAGCTGCCGGCGCCCGTCGACCCACAGCTGGCCGACTGGTTGTATGAAGCCGGCTCGCTGACTGCCCGTTTACAAAAAACCGGCCGCAGTTTTCGTTTACAGCTGGTGATACAACAGCCGGTGACCTTACCGGATTTTTTACAGCAACGCTGGCAGACCGAATCTGGCTTACAGCGGGAAGTCATTCTGTATCTGGATGACCAGCCTTGTGTTTATGCGCAAAGTTTCCTGCCGGATCACACGGTCGCCGCCTTACAGCCGCTGGCGACGCTTGGCGAAGTGCCACTGGGCCACTATATTTTCACCCGCCCCGGCCTGTACCGCAGTGAGATTGAAGTCTGTGAACTGACCGCCGGGCTGGATTTACCGGGGTTAGGGCCGCAGCGGGCACTGGCCGGGCGGCGTTCATATTTTCAGCTGGAACAGCATGAAATGCTGGTACAGGAGTTGTTCCTGCCGGCGCTGGGAGACTTTACTCTGCGATGAAATGGCAACTGCAGCGGGCGCACTGGCCCTTCTATGTACAGCTGATGCGGCTTGATAAACCCATCGGCATTTACCTGTTGTTATGGCCTACCGGCTGGGCGTTATGGCTGGCGGCCGGTGGTATGCCGGATATCCGCATGATACTGGTGTTTGGCCTGGGCGTGGTGCTGATGCGTTCGGCCGGTTGTGTCATCAATGATTATGCTGACCGCAATTTTGATGGTGCGGTCGAACGGACCCGGCAAAGGCCGTTAGCGGCGGGCCATGTCAGCACAACTGAGGCGTTGCAACTGTTTGTCTTGCTGCTGGGATTGTCCGCGCTGCTGTTGCTGGCGCTGAACTGGCAAACCATGTTGCTGAGTCTGGTCGCTGTGGCGCTGGCGGCGATTTATCCCTTTATGAAACGTTACACGCAGTTGCCGCAGGTGGTGCTGGGCATGGCCTTCAGCTGGGGCATGCCGATGAGTTTTATGGCGATCCAGGGGCAGTTGCCATTGCTGGTTTGGCTGCTATATGGCGCCAATCTGCTGTGGACTGTGGCGTACGATACGTTTTATGCATTAGTCGACATCGAAGATGACGAAAAAATCGGCATTAAATCGACCGCCCGGTGTTTCGGCCGTTATGTGTTTGGCATCATTGCTATCCTGCAACTGGGCGCGCTGGCTCTGCTGGAATGGGCAGGGCAGCTGGCGGGACTGGGCGAAGCCTTCAGTTGGGCGCTGGTCGGGACTTTGCTGCTGTTTATCTATCAGCATCGGCTGGCCCGGCGCGGCCGCGACGGTTGCTTTCGGGCCTTTTTGCATAACCACTATGCCGGCGCGCTGATTTTTGTCGGCATCGTGCTCGGGCAGCTGGGTTAACAACAGGATGGCTGGCGCTTCATCTCTGGCTGAACTGACAAGCGAGCAGTTGCTGACAGAATTGGCCAGCATCGACAGACGCCAGCAACCACGCCGGCTGGCGGCGCTGCGTGCCGAGCTGGCGCGACGGGGTGTGCGTTATCGCGAAAAAGCGCTGGGCAGCGGCGCAATGACGCCTTATGAAGTGGTGTTGCTGGAGAATATGGCGGCCCCGAAAATGCCGGGCCCGCTGATCCGGCAGGCGAGCGCTGGCGCTCAGCTGTCCTGGTGGCATGGCCTGTTTTTGATGGGGTTGCTGGTAGCCGGCGGTCTTTTGCTTCGGCTGGCCGACGCACGTTTTCAGCCGCAATGGTGGTGGCTGTATGGGGTGATGCTGGTGCTGTTGGGTCTGACTGAGGGCTGGTTGCAACACAGCAGACTGCATCATGACTACCTGGCGGTCTGGCTGCAAAGCGACGAAGGGCAGCGGGCGAGCCGGGCCAGACAACGGCTGAGGTTGTATGCGTTGGCGCTGCTGTTTGGCTTGATGTTGTCCACGCCGGCAGGTTTGTTGTTGCATCAATGGACTGCGCGGCCGCTGACACAACAGGTGCTGCTGGCGGATATGCGTCGCGACTATAACAGTGACTGTCGCTTTCAGGTGTTGCTGCAGTTCGAGGGCGGGCAATATCGGGCCTTATGCCTGCAGTCTGAAGCCGACTATGACCAGCTGCGTCCCAATGATCAGCGCTGGTTTGTCGGCGACTGGTCAGCGCTTGGCATTCGAGGTACTTTGACGACGGGCTCTGCGCTCGCAGCGCCGTTGCAGCAAAAAGCCACGGGCACCGACTAAACCGTCGGCGGACATCGGCCGTATCAGCCCGGTATTTTCCATTTTGCGTTGAGAGAGACACGCATGCCTGCATTACATATTTTGGGTTATCTGGGGCTGGTGCCTTTTCTGGCGCTGACCCTGCTGACTTTTTTTCCGATAGGTGGCTGGGACGCGCTGGCAATGTTTCAGCGTTACAGCGCTATTATCCTTGGTTTTATGGCCGGTGTGTTGTGGCCGGTCTGGTCGCAGCGCTTGTCGGTCTGGCCTTTGGCGGTGTTTGCCGTCAGTCTGGCAGTGTTGACCTTTTTCGCCGGTTTTTTGCCAACAGCCGGCACTTTGCTGGTGGAACTGCTGCTGTTTGTCGCGTTGCGGCTCGGCGAGCGCTGGTTTGAGCTGGACCAGCAGTATCATCCGGCTTACCTGCAGCTGCGCAAACAGCTGACGGCTGTGGTGGTCGCCTG
>JACCDS012018126.1_pt1 | contig 16864 bp, 16 predicted proteins | sample 7446441 | NCBI WGS metagenome assembly JACCDS01 (sample SAMN15323445, study PRJNA562643) | freshwater metagenome | isolation source: river surface water | place: USA:Blue River Watershed | collected 2017-08-17
CGAATAACCAGAAGTAACAGGGTTGCGAGAATGCCCGCAATTAACAGGTTTTTTTGCCAATCCATCTTAATGACTGCCATCTGTAGGGTGTGAGTGAAAGTGTGAACAACAGGTTTTTTTCAATTCCGGGACTGGATCCAACCCGCCTTGGTGCCAGGGATGGCATTTTATAAGGCGACGTAGGGTTAGATAAGACCCGCTAAAAAATCCATAGCGCTTAAGTGCCTCTTCCGAATAATGGGAACAGGTTGGGTAAAAACGACATTGGTTGCCAATCCAGGGGCTCAATAAATAACGGTAAATATGGATTAGCTTTACAGCGGCCAAAACCAATAACTGGTGCAGTTTGCTGATCAAGGTTTTTACCAGTGACATAACCGGATTATTCCCCCTGTGGTTGGGGTTGCGATCTTAACCTATGCTGGCGAGCTTTTTTAAAAATTCGCTGCCATTGTTGGTCAAGTTGCTGGCTAAATTCGGCATTGGTCAGATTTTCCAGCCCTTTGCGTGACAGGACTATGACATCCAGTCCGGCAAAAGCGTGTTGGCGAGTGCGAAAACTTTCCCGAATCAAACGTTTGAAGCGATTGCGTTCCACCGCGAGGCGCAAATGTTTCTTGGCAATAACCAAACCTAATCGACCAATATTGAGTTGGTTACTGCGAGATAGAATTAGAAAATGCTGATGAGATGCGCGAAACGGTGCATCGTCGAAGATTTTTTGAAAATCAGTCGCTTCGAGTAAGCGCAGGGATTTTGAAAATGTAAGGGGTAATGCTGTGCGGGAATCAGAAAGTTGATTCAAACTAGCAGGCTGCTGAGATTCTATTGTGGCTGACATAAGTGCAAAAAAGTAGCCCGGTTAAACCCTCATTGACTACTTTTATTCACCTGATCAAATAACGAAGGTCAACAAACTGCTAGTGAACCAGGAAGCGTAGACCAATTAAACCTGGGTCAACGCTTTACGGCCTTTGGCACGACGACGAGCCAAAACCAAACGACCACCTTTGGTAGCCATGCGTGCACGGAAACCGTGGTTGCGAACGCGCTTAAGATTGCTGGGTTGGAATGTTCTTTTCATGATAAACCTGTTAAAAATCCTGAGTTAATTCACACGGTGTGCGAAAAGAGGGCGAATTCTAATGAAGGGCTTGCACTAAAGCAAATTATTTTGTGCAAATTATCTACAAAAACGCTAAAAACTCATTAATCACAGTTTTTGTCAGTTTTCCCCCAGTTAATCCAAAAAATATTCACAGGTTTATCCACAGTTTGGGCGTTTAAATCACTCTTAGAACTGGCGTACATGTTCGTAGAGGTGGTTCGTAACACATTGAATTTTAATGGCTAAGTTTTAATCCATTAAATTAATTTTTCTTGTTTACTGTGGATAACTTTGCGACGCGAGAGTAGACTTGCTCCCCCCTTGTTAACAATGAGACGCGGGTGCGTTGCGGGAGTTTTAGTTTTGTTGCAATCAATTTGGAAATTATGTGCCGCGAGTTTACAGGATGAATTGCCTTCCCAGCAGTTCAATACCTGGATCCGGCCGTTACAAATTGATGAGTCTGCCGCGCCGCTGGAATTAAGGTTGTTAGCGCCAAACCGCTTTATTTGCGATTGGGTAAATGACAAGTTCCTTAATCGTATCCGCGAACTTGCAGTTCAATATCATCAGGATAAGAACTTAAATGTTGCAGTGGGGGTTGTCTCGCGGCCAGTCACGGGTTTTCAGGCTCGGGCAATTCCTGAAGTTATTAGTACACCTGTGCCCGTTTCACAGCCTGCTATTCCAGTTTACACACCTAAATTGGAGCTAAGTGCTTCGATATCGGGTGATTTCGCAAACAACTCCGTCGATTATGAAGGTAAGTCGCTGAATAACTCTGAGGAGTTGTTACTGGAGGCTACTAACAGACCAACACCCGAACTGGATGTAGAGGGTGGGCTTAAACACAGTAATTATCTTAATTTGTCATCGACGTTCGCTACCTTTGTTGAGGGTAAGTCCAACCAACTCGGTTTGGCGGCAGCACGTCAGGTCGCAGAGAATCCCGGCGGAGCTTATAACCCGCTTTTTATATACGGTGGAGTGGGGCTGGGTAAGACCCATTTGATGCAGGCGGTTGGTAATGCCATGGTTGCTCGCAACCCGAATGCTAAAGTGGTGTACCTACATTCCGAGCGTTTTGTGGCTGATATGGTCAAAGCGCTGCAACTCAATGCTATTAACGATTTTAAGCGCTATTACCGTTCGATGGATGCCTTGTTAATTGACGATATTCAGTTCTTTGCAGGCAAAGAGCGTTCTCAGGAAGAGTTCTTTCATACCTTCAACTCACTGCTCGAGGGTGGGCGTCAGATAATCCTTACCTGTGACAGGTTTCCCAAAGAAATTAATGGATTGGAAGAGCGGTTGAAATCTCGTTTCGGCTGGGGGCTGACGGTAGCAGTGGAACCCCCAGAGTTAGAAACACGTGTTGCGATTCTTATGAAGAAGGCCGAGCAGGTAAACGTAGACTTACCTCACGATGCTGCGTTCTTTATTGCTCAACGAATTCGAGCAAATGTTCGCGACCTGGAAGGTGCGTTGAAGCGTGTCATTGCAAGCTCCAATTTTACGGGTCGTCCAATCGACGTCGAACTTGTGCGTGAAGCCTTGAAGGACTTATTGGCATTGCAGGATAAACAAGTTGGTATCGACAATATCCAGCGTGTTGTCTGTGAATACTACAAAATTAAAATGAACGACATGATTTCCAAACGTCGTAGTCGTTCAGTTGCAAGGCCGCGGCAAGTGGCAATGGCCCTCGCCAAGGAACTAACTAATCACAGCTTGCCGGAAATTGGTGAAGCCTTTGGCGGTCGCGACCATACGACGGTATTGCACGCCTGTCGCAAGATAAAAGAATTGCAGGAAGAAACCGCGGATATCCGCGAAGATATGAAAAATTTGCTGCGTTCGCTAACAACTTGATTTATAAACGCGGTTTGAGTTTTGTGCGGTGAAAGTAACCAGAAAGACTGACCTGAAATAAGTAATTCGTTACCCTGAGAAAGCCAACCAATAAGTCCCGGAAGATTACCTAAGAGACCATCACATGAAATTTGCCGTATCCCGCGAAGCCTTGATCAAGCCCTTACAATTGGTAGCTGGTGTGGTTGAACGTCGCCAGACCTTGCCGGTGCTTTCCAATGTGTTGATTCAATTACAGGGTGATCAGTTATCCTTGACTGGTACTGATCTGGAGGTAGAGATCGTTGGTCGCTTGACTCTGGAGCAGCCAGGGCAATCCGGGGAAATTACAGTCCCCGCACGTAAGTTGGTAGATATCTGCAGATCCCTGCCAGATAGCAGCACAATCGAGTTCACTTTGGAAGAAAACCGCATTCTGGTTAAGTCTGGTCGCAGTCGTTTTACCTTATCGACTTTACCGGCGTCTGATTTTCCCAATGTGGAGGATACTCCGGGCAATTTGCGTTTTAGCTGTGCCCAGCAGGAAGTAAAACGGCTTATCGAGCGCACCGCCTTTGCTATGGCCCAGCAGGATGTCCGTTATTATTTGAATGGCATGTTGTGGGAAGTGCGGCAGGATCAATTGCGCGTGGTGGCAACTGATGGGCACCGCATGGCGATGTGCACCCGCGCTGTAGCGGTAAATTCCGGCGATGTTATCCAGGCAATTTTGCCGCGCAAAGGTGTGTTGGAGTTGTCGCGCTTGCTGGACGATTCGACCGCGCAGGTAGAAATAGTATTGAGTTCCAATCATATCCGCGTTACCTCAGTTGATTACACCTTTACTTCCAAGTTGGTGGATGGCAAGTTCCCCGAATACGAACGCGTATTGCCGCGTGGTGGTAATAAGATTGTTATTGGTTCACGTTTGGAGTTAAAGCAGGCGTTCGCACGTACAGCGATTTTGTCTAACGAAAAGTATCGCGGGGTTCGTTTGCTCCTATCTGACGGTACGCTCACCATAGTGGCAAATAACCCTGAACAGGAAGAGGCCGAGGAGCAGGTAACCGTAGATTATGCTGGCGAGTCTCTTGAAGTAGGTTTTAATGTAAGTTACTTACAGGACGTGGCCAACGTGATAAGTAACGAGAATATTAAGATTACCTTGTCTGATGCTAATTCCAGTGCTCTGTTGGAAGAACCTGAAAATAGTGATTCCCTTTATGTAGTTATGCCAATGCGGCTCTAATTGGCCGCGTTTGCGTCACCCTGGTCTTATGACCTTAAATCGATTATTTATTCAAAACTTGCGCAACCTCGAGGGGGTGGATATCACTCCTTCAGCGCAGGTAAACCTTATCTTTGGCGAAAATGGTTCCGGAAAAACCAGCGTTTTGGAAGCGGTAAACTTGTTGGCCTTGGGAAGATCTTTCCGCAGTCATAAGCATAAACCTCTTATCAGACATCACCAAAATTCTTTCACGGTATTTGGCAAAGTACGTGTTGAAGATGGTTCCGATGTTCCTATCGGAATTAATCGAACGTCGGAAGGCCTGGCTAATTTCAAAGTTAACGGTTCTATGGTTCCATCGGCGGCAGATTTAGCCGCTTATCTTCCGGTTCAGGTAATTAATTCTGAAACTTTTTTGCTGTTGGAAGGAAGTCCTCAGGTTAGAAGGCAGTTTATCGATTGGTTAGTGTTTCACGTGGAACATGGATTTTTCCCTGCATGGAAGGCAATTCAGCGTTGCCTCAAACACCGCAACAGCCTCTTGCGCCATGATAGAATAGACCCCTTTGAGCTTGCTCCTTGGGATAAGGAATTGGTGCTACTCACAGAGCAGATTCACGAATTTCGTTTGGAATCATTTCGCCAGTTTCATGAAGTATTTGATGAACTCTGTAAGGAGTTTACTAAACTGGATGGAGTTAAACTGAGTTACTACCGTGGTTGGGATAAGGATAAGAACTACGCTGAGGTGTTGTCAGCCTCCCTAGAGCGGGATCAACGTATCGGTTATACACAGTCCGGCAGTCACAGGGCAGATTTACGCATCACCATCAACGGTCAATATGCTGCGGAGACACTGTCTCGCGGTCAGCAGAAGCTCTTAGTCTGCGCGCTGAAAATTGCCCAGGGCTGCGTATTCAGCCGTATCACAGGGCGAAAGTCTGTTTATTTAGTGGATGACTTACCAGCAGAATTGGATGAAAAGCATCGCGCACTATTAGTTAAATGGTTGGCGACTATGGGAACCCAGGTTTTTATTACCGGTGTTGACCGTGATGTGCTTCTTGCCAGTTGGCTTGATAAACCAGAGATAACACCTAAATTGTTTCACGTGGAACATGGTAGGGTAGTTGAAGCACCTTATTAGGAAGTGCATTTGCTTCCGATTGAACAAAGAATTCTAGCTTCAGCTCTTTAGCTGATGGCTGTAAACAATAAAGCGGAGAATTGCTATGTCAGAAGAGAATACTTACGACTCGTCCAGTATTAAGGTCCTTAAGGGGCTGGATGCGGTGCGTAAGCGCCCAGGGATGTACATTGGCGACACCGACGACGGCTCAGGCCTACACCATATGGTGTTTGAGGTGGTAGATAACTCTATCGACGAAGCCCTTGCTGGTTACTGCACTGAAGTACGGGTAACTATCCATCCGGATGAAACTATCTCCGTATCTGACAATGGCCGCGGTATTCCTACCGATATGCACGAAGAGGGTGTATCAGCCGCCGAAGTTATCATGACCGTACTCCACGCTGGTGGTAAGTTTGATGACAATACCTATAAGGTTTCCGGTGGTCTGCACGGTGTAGGTGTATCGGTAGTAAATGCGCTCTCCGAATACCTGAAGCTAACGATTCGCCGCGCGGGCAAGATCCATGAACAGATATATCGCCATGGTGTACCTGATGAGCCACTCAAAGTCGTCGGTGATTCAACGACCACCGGGACTGAGGTTCACTTCAAACCTTCTGCAGAAACCTTTACCAATATCGAATTTCATTTTGAATTATTGGCTAAACGCTTGCGCGAACTCTCCTTCCTGAACTCAGGAGTACGTATTGTCTTGAAGGATGAACGTACTGGAAAGGAGGAGGTATACCAATACGAAGGTGGTTTACGGGCGTTCGTTGAGCATTTGAACACCAATAAGAACCCTATCAATAAGATGGTTCACTTTGTTTCGCTTAAGCGCGATGACGGAATTGGTGTTGAAGTTGCCCTCCAGTGGAATGACTCCTTCCAGGAAAACCTGTTTTGCTACACCAACAATATTCCCCAGCGCGATGGTGGTACTCACCTGGCGGGTTTCCGTGCAGCACTAACTCGTGGCCTGAATACCTATATTGAGAAAGAAGGCATCGCAAAGAATGCCAAAGTCGCGACTACTGGAGATGACGCACGTGAAGGTTTGACTGCAATCATTTCGGTAAAAGTGCCTGATCCAAAATTCTCCAGTCAGACGAAAGACAAACTCGTATCATCTGAAGTGAAAACTGCTGTAGAGCAGGAGATGAATGAGCACTTTGGTAACTATCTGCTGGAAAATCCACAAGAAGCGAAGTCTATCGTGGGTAAGATGATTGACGCTGCACGCGCTCGTGAAGCAGCGCGTAAAGCACGTGAGATGACTCGTCGCAAAGGTGCACTGGATATTGCAGGCTTACCTGGAAAGCTGGCGGATTGTCAGGAGAAAGACCCGGCATTATCGGAACTCTATCTGGTAGAGGGTGACTCTGCGGGTGGCTCAGCTAAACAAGGCCGCGCACGCAAGACACAAGCGATCCTCCCGCTCAAAGGTAAGATCCTCAACGTAGAGAAAGCCCGTTTCGACAAGATGCTTTCGTCGGCAGAAGTGGGAACTCTGATTACAGCCTTGGGTTGTGGTATTGGTAAGGAAGATTACAATCCGGAAAAACTGCGTTACCACAGCATCATCATTATGACCGACGCCGATGTTGACGGTTCGCACATCCGCACTCTGTTGTTGACCTTCTTCTTTCGCCAAATGCGTGAGCTGATTGAACGCGGCCATATCTATATAGCCCAGCCACCGCTGTACAAAATTGCCAAGGGTAAGCAGGAACAGTATCTGAAAGATGAATCAGCCATGACGGAGTTCCTTACCCAAGCAGCGTTGGAAGATGCAAGTCTCTACGTAAATCCAGGCGCGCCCGCCATTTCTGGCGAAGCCTTGGAAAAATTGGTGCAGGAATACCGCAAGGTAATGGCGACTATCGAGCGTTTGTCACGCTTGTATCCTGCCGAAGTATTGGAACAAATGATTTACTTGCCGGCTATCCGCGCTGACCATTTGGCAGATCAGGGTCACATGCAGCAATGGTGTGATCAGATGCTCGCGCGTTTTAGCCTGGATGCTCGCGCTGGTAGCCAGAAGTATATTATTGAAGTTCGTGAAGATGCTGAGCGACACTTGTTCTTGCCGAAAGTGGAAATTATCGCCCACGGTATTAGCACGCCTTATCCATTTAACCACGATTTCTTTGCCTCAGGTGAATACGCTTCCATCGTATCCTTGGGTGAAAAGCTGGAAAGCCTCATTGAAGAGGGTGCTTATATCCAGCGTGGTGAGCGCAAGCAGCCTGTGGCGAGCTTCACCGAGGGCCTTGAATGGTTGATGAAAGAGTCACGCAAGGGCTACAACATCCAGCGCTATAAAGGTCTGGGTGAGATGAACCCCGAGCAGCTGTGGGACACCACCATGAACCCGGAAACTCGCCGTATGCTGCGCGTGACTATCCAGGACGCTATTGCTGCTGATCAAATTTTCACCTGCTTGATGGGCGACGCTGTGGAACCTCGTCGCGATTTTATTGAGACGAACGCGCTTGCGGTGGCAAACCTTGATGTTTAAAAAATAATATAAAAATATTTATAATAAAAAACGGGCAAAAATATTGCCCGTTTTTTTACACCTGCCATTAAGATCCTATCAAAACAGCCCTGACGAATTGTTTTTGTTTAACACTTTGATTAAAGTCTAATTGCTATTTTTTTATTAGAAATTGAAATTAAAAATGGCATCGATTTCACAAATACTGGCTTTTTGCTGGACTATACTCAAGCCGTAATGTGTTTTAATCGTGATCAACTTGTGAGAGATGGACTTAGCGATGAGTGATAAAAAAGTAACCAAAGTGCTGTTGACCCAAATCGAAGATGCGTTAGAAGAGCGTCAGAAATCGGATCGCCGTGAGCGTCATCAGGGAATTCCGCAGGACGTTCCCCATGAGCGCCGCAAGAATGATCGCCGTTCATCCAAAGCGCATAAGTAATCCATGTGCAATTAACGAAAAAGGGGCAATCAAGCCCCTTTTTTTTTGCGTAATAATATGAGTCTAACGCAACCAAGTACCCATTTTAAGCAAACTATTCCGCACTGAAACTCCACTCAAGTAATCCATCAGGAAACAAATAGCAATCAGCCAGGCGTTACAAACATGAACTTATTAAGTCCCCATTTCTTTATACGTGAAGAGAGAGTAGTAGGCTTGATACCGAGCAAACAGGCTGCTCCATCCACACCATAGATTTTGCCATTGCATTTACGTAATGCTTCCAGAGTTGTGCGAATCTGCAATTGTTTAACATGCGTTTCGGTGAAGTATTTTTCGTCAATAATAGGAACATCTACCGTTGAGTTAACCCTTGTTGGAAATTCAACCAGATTAAGTTTATCGCCCTGACTTAAAATCACTTGCCGTTCGATACGATTTTCCAGTTCACGGATATTGCCCGGCCAATCGTATTCCTGCAAACGTTGTATCTGTGCGAGCGAAATTTTCAATTCGGGTTTATGGAAGCGTTGGCAAGTTGCTTGCAAAAAATGCGTGACCAACAAAGGGATATCTTGCAGCCGCTCGCGCAACGGAGCGGAGCGAATTGGAAATACATTTAATCGAAAATATAAATCCTCGCGAAATAAACCCTGCGCGACCCGTTGTTTTAAATCGCGATTGGTAGCGGTAATCACCCGTACATCAACTTTGCGCGTAATGGATTCACCCACGCGTTCAAATTCGCCGTCTTGCAATACACGCAATAATTTTCCTTGCAATGTTAATGGCAATTCACCGATTTCATCTAAAAATAAAGTACCTCCATCAGCGACTTCAAAACGGCCCATGCGCGTACTTACCGCGCCAGAAAATGCGCCCCGCACATGGCCAAAAAATTCACTCTCAAATAATTCTTGAGGAATCGCCGCGCAATTAACGCGAATCAGCGGACGTTGGTTGCGATCGCTGGCGCGATGAATAGCTCGTGCAATCAATTCCTTCCCGGTTCCCGATTCACCGGTAATAAATACAGTCGCAACTGTAGGTGCGACTAACTGTATTTGATAATTCATTTGTTGCACTGCGGGGCTGCATCCGATGATATGGTGCGAGTTAAACCCTTCGCTGATCTCTTGTTGTAAATAGGCATTCTCCAATTCGAGTTTGTGTTTAAGTTGCTTTACCTCTTCCAGCGCCGCGCGCAATTCTTCCATGGTGTTATGCAATTTGGCTTCCGCACTTTTTCGTTCGGAAACATCGCGAAAAATGACTACTGCACCCACCAGAGTGTTGTGTTCATATACAGGTGTACTGGTGTATTCCACCGGTACCGCATGACCATCGCGGCACCAGAACACTTCATCGTCTACCCGTCGCACGGTCCCATCGCGAAAGGCCGCAAAGATCGGGCAATCCTGCACACAATAATCCGAGCCATCGGTGTGGCTGTGGTGAATCGCTACATGGATATTTTTTCCGAGTAACTCATCAGCCTTCCAACCCAAAATACGCTCTGCCGCTAGATTTACGAAAGTCGCGCGCCCTTCAGTGTCAACACCGTAGATGCCTTCGCCAGCTGCGTTTAGTAGCAACTGATTTTGTTGTGCAAATGCCTGAAAGATATGAGTAATGGCGGGAATCGCCAGATGTTCATGGTTTGCCTGGCAAAGGTGTGGGTAGGTTTCGGTCACAGAACTGGCCTCATTCGATTGCAATAAAAGGAATTACCCAATGCCAACGAAAAATCGTGCCAAACCATCACGATATTTCGTTGGTCCCGAAAAATCGTTGTAGTAGGTTCTGCGATTAAAAATAAAAAATCTCGATGAATCAGTCACTTAAACTGATAAGGGGATATTGGCATGACTATCGCAATAGTCGCTGTGATGCGCGTGAGTAGACAAGGCCGACCATTCAATTGAGCAACGGATTAAATCTGCCTTAATCAAGACCATTCCCAAAAGCCGGTGCACAGCAAACAGGCAATCACCCAGAGGTAATTTTGATGGAAAAAGTAGCGATGAAAAAACAAGACGTTGTAGAAGCAATTGTGCTGGCCAAACAAAAACTGAATTTGAGCTGGGAAGGCATTGCTGCCAGCATTGGTATGTCGCCAGTGTGGACGACGTCGGTATGTTTGGGTATGAACAGCGCTCCAGCTGATAAAGCAGAAGCACTGTGTAAATTATTTGATTTGCCCGAAGCGGCGAAACTGGCGTTAATGCAATGTCCCAGTAAAAGTTGGGAACACAGCATCCCGCAAGATCCGTTAATTTACCGCCTTTATGAAATGATCGGTGTATACGGGCCGACGATCAAAGAAATCATCCACGAGAAATTTGGCGATGGCATTATGAGTGCCATCGATTTTTCGATGGAGATTGGCAAAGAAGAAAATCCCAAAGGCGATCGGGTAATTATCAATTTAAATGGCAAGTTTTTACCTTACAAAGCTTGGTAATGCAAACAACCCGTCACACCTTAGGTGTGGTTAGGGTCTCGGATAAAAACCGCCAATCTTGTTAGTATTTTTACAACTAGCAGAGATTGGGTACTGCAGCTATGAGTAGAAATTTATTTCCGCAACAATTATTAGTTGTTTTTATTGTATCGACCTTAGCCGCTTGTGGTGGTGGATCCGGTGGTGGCAATTCGAATCCATCACCGGGCACCAGTTCACCCGCCTCCAGCTCAACAGCAACAAGTTCGTCGGCCAGTTCGTTAAGTTCACTAGCCAATTCATCTAGCGGAACACTGGCTGCCCCGCAAAACCTGACGGCAATTGCAAGCAATGCTTCAGTGACTATGACTTGGAATCCGGTGTCCGGAGCAACTGGTTATCGTATCTACTACGCGTCCGAAGCCAATATTTTAATTAACAATATTGCCAGCTTTGATGATGGTACCCGCGTGGATAACGTAACTTCACCGACTGTGATTAATAATTTGCGCAATGGCGAAACCTATTATTTTGTGGTTACTGCGATCCAAGCGGATCGCGAAAGTACTGCAAGTGGCGAAGTCAGTGCCACTCCAGGGTCGATTGACCTTGCCAAACAGCCAACCGCGCAAGAAGTATTAGTGGTTGAATTAATAAATCGTGCGCGTGCTAACCCTGGCGCTGAAGCCGCGCGTTTAGGTATTGGTTTAAATGATGGCATTACCGGAACACAAATTACCGATACACCTAAACAGCCGCTCACTCATAATCTATTGTTAATCGAATCGGCGCGTTTGCATTCGCAATGGATGCTGGATGCGGATGTGTTTTCGCACACCGGTGTCAATAATTCCACACCGCACGAGCGTATGCAGGCGGTGGGTTATCAATTTACCGGCAGTTGGATGAGCGGTGAAAATATTGCCTGGGGTGGTACTACTGGCAGCAGTATTAATTTAACGAGCTATGCCGTTTCGCAACATGAGGGATTATTTAAATCGCCGGGTCATCGCGTGAATATTCTTAACGAGAATTATCGCGAATTGGGCGTTGGGCAACAACAAGGCTATTTCATGAGTGATGACCGCAATTATTTATCCTCCATGCTCACCCAGAATTTTGCAAAATCGGGTTCCAGCTATTTTTTAACGGGTGTGATTTATGAGGATAAAAATAACAATGAATTTTACGATGTGGGTGAAGGCCTGAATGGAATTACCATCACCACCAATAGCAAATCCTACCCCGTTTACAACACTGGTGCCTATTCAATCCCGCTCCCCAATGGCAATTACGAATTAAGTATTACCGGCAATGCCTTGGGCGCACCGGTTTTTTATTCGGTACAGGTATCGGGAAAAAATCGTAAATTGGATGTGATTAAAACGGGCAATAATTTGAACGTGAATGCGCCCTAGAAGCTCCATGAAATTTTAAAAACTCAACATCCCTGTTGAGGGTGAAGCACTCTTATCCAAGCCAGGCAGCGTATTCGCGCTCCAACTGCTTGGGTTCCGTTTTAAAGGTTTGATACCAGTGTTGGGACAGGGCATCGGGAAATACATCTTCGATTTTTTGTTCCAAACTATCCAAAATAATTTCAGCGACCTCCGCTGGTTGCGGTTTGGGTAGGTCATAACCTTCTGACAAACGTGTTGCCACTGGCCCTGGATAAACTCCCTGCACGAAAATTTCCTCGCGCTGAAGCTCGGCGCGCAAACCCTGGGTAAAAGAGTGAAGCGCAGCTTTTGCTGCAGAGTAGGGGCCAAGCAATGGCATATTGGCGATACCGGCAATAGAACTTATATTCACTATGGCCGCCTCGGGCGAGTGACGCAGAGATGGTAAAAGCGCATGGGTTAGGCTGAGCGGTCCAAAGTAGTGGGTTGCCATTTCCAACTGGGCAACCTTATCGCTCGTGTCCTGAATAAATCCACTCGCCAGAGCGATACCGGCATTGTTAACCAATAAATCCAGTTCGCTGATTTGCGTCTGAACTCTGCGGATGTCGGAGGATGAAGTTACGTCCAGGGTGATGGGAATTAATTCTGTTGAAGGTTGCGCTAAAGCTTCGACGGTTATCGCTATAGCCTGTGTATCTCGCCCGCTGACGTAGACTCGCTTTGCACCGCGTGCGATCAGGGCTTCTACCAACGCCAGGCCAATACCCCGGTTAGCTCCGGTGACTAATGCCACCTTGTTTTGCCATTCAATCGTCATTTTTCATTACTCCATTTGATTAAAAGTAGACCGGTCGTCTAGTTTAAAACTCTAAAAAAAGAGCCATGCGGCTCCGGTTTCATCTGGCTAAGAGCCCTATCAGGGCTTTAGCACCTGACCAAAATAAAGATCCAGTAATTCCCGTAGTGGCTGGGTTGTTTGCGCCAGTTTGGCGCGAACCAGGCAACCTTCCCAGGCAGCGAATAACTGGCGGGCCAATAGTGTTTCATCGGCACTGCTTGCCAACTCTCCATTGGCTTTGGCTTCGGTTAGACAATCTGCAATCAACATTTCAACGCGTAGATAATGCCGGCCAATGGCCGCGCGCATAGTATCCGACTGCAGCGCCAGTTCCTGACCCAGATTGCCCAGCAAACAATTACACCGGCCAAAGTGTTCACCAAAGTAAGCCAATGCCTCATCGAAATACTGGCGCAAGCGCACCAGAGGTGCGCCTTGGCTGGTTTGCAAACTGGTCGCTAAACCCTTACAGAGCACATCGCCGTAATGGTCGATGACGGCCAGTCCCAGATCTTCCTTACTTTTGAAGTAATGGTAGAAAGAGCCTTTGGGCACACCAACCTGGGTCAGGATCTCCGCAATCCCGGTGTTGTTAAAACCTTTCATGGCAAACAACGCCACGGCTGTATCGATCAGTTTATCTTTGGTGGTTTCAGGCATAGTAGACCAGTCGTCTAGTAAATACAATTGCTTCTATGATACGGGTTTTAGCGGTTTACGCCAGTCATTAGTATGGTGCATCGCTCAGGCCGCCGGCATAGGCAAACGGCCATCCACCAGAAAGAGATCAACAGGAAAATGGATGATCTCTTTGTGCCCCACTTGTTTGAACGCAACTTCAGACGCGCCCAGCTCGCATAACCATTGGGTCATGTCGGCCGGCTTTTTTTGGGAGAGTGCAGCAGGAACAAACAAGCCGACGCAATGGCCCCGCTGCGGATCACGCGCCGATTGGTATTCAAAGACTTCGACGTTTGCCGTACGCATATTGCTACCGAGTTGTTGAGTCACAGAATAATCTTTGCGATCGGTGAGTTGCTGTGCGAAGCGATCAAACGGCGCACTCTGTAATTTCACACCTCGTTGACTTGCGTAATTCACACTGAATAGTGTGTGTGCGGAGGTAATTGTGTTTTTAATGGGTGATGCAGCCATCGAATACCAAAACACAAAACGGTAGAAGGCTGATTCAGCGAGCGTGGTGTGAGTGTTTCCGCCAGCGTAAAAAATGCCCGGTTCATGAATGCGCCCAAAGCGCGAGCCCCAGCGCAATGGCGGGTATCGAAAAGGGGTTTTGAGCAGGTAGTGATAACCGTCGCTATTGGCGGGATAAGGTGGTTTTACCGAATCCAGCAACTCCTCCAATAGTGCTTGTTCCTCCAGGGTATCCACATAACCCAGGGTGGCGATTTGCTCCTGACTTTCTACCAAGCGCCAGGCAGTGCCGGAAATTGTTTGTAACTGCGTTGCTCCTTCGCAAGCTTCCCAGATCATTCAGCGTTACTCTTGCCCATTAAATTTCGTGCCCGTTAAATCTTGCCGCGCAGGGCGTCAACAAAGTTCAGCACTTGCATCAAGCCCTGAATCGTTTCCATCTGCTTGACCGGAACACCACCGGTTACCTGATTGGGGTTGTGCATAAAGTGTTTGATCCAATCTTTATCGCCGCCAGTTAGTGCGAAGAGTGCGCGGGCGATACGGATCAGCAGTAGTGCCAATTCTCCCTGCTTGGATTTGGGGTCCAGCGCAGGGTTCTGTTTGAGCCGGCTAATAGCGGTGCGGTGAATGCCCAGTACGGCGGCAAGCTCGGCTTGTTTTAACCCGAGCTGATCGGCGGCATTCAATACCGCCTTGGCGAGTACAGCGGCCGGGTTGGGATTGGTTTGTACAAGGGCTGACATAATACCTCCCTAAAAATGTTCACTATGCACTTATCATAAGTGATATGTGCATAGTGAACAAGTTTTGTTCAAAGCAAATCTGATGGTGAAAGGGTGATATTCAACAATTGCATAGCCGGATGAAATCATCGAGCATAGGCCGCCGTTTTGGCACATAGATCAAATTAAAGGAAAGGGATAACACAGGTGCAAGCTATCACTCACACCCATTACGACTGTATGGGGTTTCATACCCAACTGCCCAGAGGAAAGGCCTCGGGCAGCATGACTATCAACTCGGCGAGCATTGAATTTACTATTCAGGAGCAGCGCTTGCGCGTGCCCCTGGAGGGTTTGCAAATCAGCCTTGGTGGTGCCAGCAATCGCCTGGTCTATTTTGAACACCCACTGCTAAACAGCTGGAGTTTCTACACCAGCGATCGCAGCGTGCTGAAAGATCCGCATCTGCATCGTTTGCCCAGTGTTTCCACATTATTAACCAGTGCGCGCAACCAGCACTGGTTAGGTTGGGGCCTGCTGGCCACAGTGGTAATGCTGATTGTGGCGGTGCCTCTGCTGATCGTGTTGCGCATGGATTTTTTTACCGGCCTGATCGCCAAAAAAATTCCGGTGGAGTGGGAGCAAACGCTGAGTGAATCCGCCATGGCGCAGTATCAATTTGGCAAAAAAATGCTCGATGACAAAGACGCGGAGCGTTTGCTTAAACCGTTGGTTGACCCGCTGCTAAATGCGCTCGATCACAGTCGTTACCATTATCACTTTAGTATTGTGAATGAAGGCAGCCTCAATGCGTTTGCATTGCCGGGTGGGCAAGTGGTTATTCACTCGGAATTAATTTTGCGTGCCGATTCGGCGGAAGAATTGCTTGGGGTACTGGCTCATGAAATTCAACACGTGGAGCAGCAACACGGCCTGCGTAATATGATTGGCGCCAGCGGAATTTACCTGATTGCCAGCGCCGTGTTTGGCGACGCTTCTGGTCTGCTCGCCGTACTCAGTAGCGCTGCACCGTTATTGCTTAATCAAAGTTACTCACGCGGTTTTGAAACCGATGCGGATGTAAAAGGTTTTGCCCTTTTACAACAAGCAAAAGTGAATCCTTCCGGGCTGGCGAGCTTTTTTGAGAAGATGATTGAAGAAGAGAAAAAACAAATGGATAAAGTGTTGGATAAGGAAAATCAGGAACTGGCAAAACAAGCACTTAAATTTCTATCGACGCATCCCGCCAGCGAAGAACGTATTAAAAAATTAGCAGCCCTTGCGCAAGAAAATCCTCAGTCGATTGAATATCTGAATTTACAAGCGGCTTTTGTGGAACTGCAAACCGCAACCAAAACTTTCGTAACAAATACCCAGGGAGAATCACACGATGAAAACTGAGCTTAAAGGCTCACAAGCCTTTTCCTATATTGAGGTGGAGCTGCAACCCGGCGAAACTATTATCAGCGAATCGGATGCCATGTCGAGCATGGATGCCGAGCTGGATTTAACCGCAAAATTAAACGGCGGATTTTTTAAAGGGCTGTTGCGCAAATATCTAGGCGGTGAATCCCTGTTTATCAATCATTTTACCAATAACACCCAACAACCGCGGCGCATGACACTGGTGCAAAGTACACCGGGTGAAATTCGCCAGCGCACTATGGATAACGATGAAATCTATTTGCAGCCCGGCGCATTTGTGGCCTGCACGGAAGATGTGAAATTAACATTGGAATGGGCCGGCTTTGTTTCGTTTATTGCGCGCGAAGGTTTGTTTCGTTTAAAAGCCAGTGGTAATGGTGAATTATTTTATGGCGCCTATGGCGCTTTGCTCGAGCGCGAAATAGACGGTGAATATATTGTGGATACCAGCCACCTGGTGGCCTATGAGCCGGGCATCAAATTAAAGTTGCAATTGGCCGGCGGGATTTTTTCCAGCTTCTTTGGCGGTGAAGGTCTGGTCACGCGCGTAGAGGGCAAAGGCAAAATTATTATTCAATCGCGTAGCATCACCGGCCTGACTGGCTGGTTGA
>JACCDS010318226.1_pt1 | contig 16859 bp, 13 predicted proteins | sample 7446441 | NCBI WGS metagenome assembly JACCDS01 (sample SAMN15323445, study PRJNA562643) | freshwater metagenome | isolation source: river surface water | place: USA:Blue River Watershed | collected 2017-08-17
CGCAAAAAGCCAAAGCCGTCAGGCAAGACTTCCAGCGCACCATCACCAAAAATTTGTTCGCCCGATTTCGCGCGCTTTTTCAAGATCGCGAACATCAGCTCCTGTTTGCGCAGTCGGGCTGCGTTGTCAATATCAAGCCCGATGGCCATCTCCAACAGGGCAGAGACATGCATGGCTTTGAGTTCAGATAAGTGCATAGTGTATTGTTTTAGTGTGAATGCCTCGGGATGGGCGGGTCAAGGTGGGGGCGGGGATTACGGGGCAGTGAAACCGGACAAGGACGCGCCCTGTCCGGTGAAAAAACCAATCCTTCAAGCTGTTGCGGGGCTTGCCTTACAGATTACTATCAAGGAACGAGGTCAGTTGGCCTTTGTTCATCGCGCCTACTTTTTGTGCGACTGCCACCCCGTTTTTGAACAAAATCAGGGTCGGAATGCCGCGAATGCCAAACTTGGATGGCACCGCAGTATTGGCATCAACATCAAGCTTGACAATTTTCACGCGGCCATCGTATTCAGTGGCGACCGTGTCCAACATCGGCGCAATTTGCTTACAAGGTCCGCACCATTCGGCCCAGAAATCAACCAGCACGGGTTTGTCGGATTTGAGAACGTCGGCCTCGAAATTGGTATCAGAAATATGTGTAATCAGTTCGTTCATGGTGTCCTCAAAGAGAGGGAATAATAAATATGATGGTAGTCTACCGTACACCGCCACCCCGAAACAAAACAATAGCCACCTGGAGATGGGAACGCTTCGGTCAAAATCAAGGCAATCAGGGAACGCGGCACGAGGACTTCGGGTGGGAATTGGGTGGAATCATAACCTATTTTTGGATAAAGTGTCGATTCCAGTGGAAAAAAGTGCCAATTCATCGGCCTTGGCGGCACATTGGCTTAAAATGGCGGCTTGGATCGTTTTTTAACTTTCTTTTTTGCAATAAAAATTCCCAAAACCGCCCCAACGGTCTGCCAGAGAGTGGCGATTACCGGCTTGGTGTTATTTTTTTAATCACATGAAAGATGCCATGTTGCCGCCGCTGCTTATTTCACCGCATCTCGATTTCTGGCAAGTGGTGACGCAGCACGTATCATCCCACCAACAACAGTTGCATCGGTATCAGGTCATTGTTCCGGCGTTTGCCCATGCGCAAAACCTGAAGCAGGCCTTGGCAGCGGGTACCCGGCAAGCCATGCTGGTGCCGCAAATTCACACCTTGCATGCCTGGCTGGCGCTGTCAGTACCGCTGCCGGTGGCCAGCCAAAGCCAGCGCCTGTTGGCACTGTATGCCCAATTGCGCGAGCACCCGTGGTTGCAGCAATTGTTCGGTAGCCATGAGGCAATTGATTTGCTGCCGCTGGCCAATACCCTGCTGACCCTGTGTGATGAATTGAGCACGGCACTGTTGCCCCAAATAACGCACAGTGAACTGCCGCCGCTATCCGGTTCGGCACTCCCGGCGACACCGGAACCGGAGTTGGCCGCACGCTGGCAAAGTGCGCTGCAACAGTTGCCCGCCCCGGCCCGCAAAATCATTTCAGATGAAGCGCAACTGGTTTGGTCAATCTGGCAAGCCCAGCTCGACGGTGATGATCCGGCACTGGTACGCTGGCACACCCTGCGCCAGTTGGCGGCCCGCGCTACCCGCCCGCTGCTGTGGATACACCCGGTGGCACCGGATGCGCAAGAGCGCCAGTTTTTGCAAATTTGGGCCAGCCGTGCGCCGGTGCGGGTGATTACGCTCGATTGGCAGCGTGCGGCCATTGCGCCACTGTTGGCGCAGGCCTGGCCAGAATTGTTGGCGCAGGAGGCTCACCCGAATCGCGATCTGGCTCCCGGTTTGGCGCTGGTGGACGACTTCAATCTGACGCATTGCCAACTGTGCCCAGCCAACAGCCTGGAACATGAAGCCCAGCAGGGCGCGCTGTGCCTGCTGAACTGGCTGGAGCAAGGCAAAACCCGGCTGGCCCTGATCGCGCAAGACCGGGTGGTGGCGCGCCGGATTCGCGCGCTGCTGGAACGAGCCGGGGTGGCGGTGCAGGATGAAACTGGCTGGAAACTATCCACCACACGCGCTGCTGCGGCGCTGGTGGCCTGGTTGGAGGTGGTGGCGGGCAATGCCGATGTGATCGCCCTGATCGATTTGCTGAAGTCGCCCTTTGTCCTGGCCAGTGTGCCGGACAAGGCAGAACAGGTAATGCAACTGGAATTGGCTTGGCGCCGCGCGGATGTGCAAGGCGGCTGGCCTGCGCTGCTGGCACAGGCCGGTTACGCCTTGCGTGGCGGTGCGGCTGCGCGCACTGTCGATGCCTCGGCCGATATCTCTGCCGCCAACCGCCCCGCGCTACTGACCGGCTTATACACCATGGAACGGCAGGCGGCACGCTATACCGGCTACCACAGCGCCAGCCAATGGTGTGAATTATGCCTGACCAGCATGGAGTTGCTTGGCATGCGCAATGCGCTTGATCAGGATCTGGCTGGTCGGCAATTGCTGGCACTGTTGGCCAACATCAGCACCGCTTGCCAGAGCGATGCCAGCCACATGACACTGGCCGAATGGCGTGCACTGTTGGCGATGCAACTGGAAGCGAGTCCATTTGTGGCCGAGGCACCGGATGCCAAGATTGTGATGCTGCCCCTAAATGGCGCACGGCTACGCCGTTTTGACGCGGCGCTGCTGGTCGGTTGTGATGCACTGGCCCTGCCCTCACAACCGCCGGACACGCTGTTTTTTGCCAATGCAGTGCGGCGCGAATTGTCGCTCGCCACGCGCGCAACGCGGCAACAACAACAGATGCGTGATTTGGCCGAAGTGCTATGTGCCGCAACGCCGCTGGTTTTATCATGGCAGCAATTTAAAAATCAGGAACCGAACCCAATCAGCCCGTGGCTGGAACGGCTGCAATTGCTGCTGGCGCAAAGTGCCGCCGCACCGATCCGGCATGAAGCATATGCACTGCCCGCTGTCACGCTACAGGCCAAACGCGGCCAGCGCGCCCAAGCAGTAGCAGCCAGCCTGCTGCCCGCTACCCTCTCGGCCAGTAGCTACCAGCGCTTTTTGGCTTGCCCGTATGCTTGGTATGCGGGTTATGGTTTGGGCTTGACGCGGGTCGATGAATTTTCTGATCTGCCGCAAAAACGCGACTACGGCGATTGGTTGCATGGCATTTTGCATGATTTTCACCAAAAACTGCAACCCGGTGATGATCCGGCCCAGTTGCTCGATAGCCTGTCGCGCCAGCGTTTTGCCCAAGAGCTGGCGCAAAGCGCCGCTGCGCTCGGTTACTGGGTACGCTGGCAACAGGCCATGCCCGCCTACCTGCAATGGCAGGCGGCACATCAGGCCGCAGGCTGGCAATATCATAGCGGAGAACAGGCAATGGACAGCCAACTGCACTGGCCCGGTGGCGGCCTGAGCCTGAAGGGCCGGATCGACCGGATCGACCGACACCCGGACGGGCGGCAAATGGTGATCGACTACAAAACCGGCAACCATGCCAACCTGCGCGCCAAGGTGGCGGGCGAAGATGTGCAACTGGCGTTTTACGGCTTGTTGGCCCCGGCGACCGATCAGGCCGCGTTTCTCGGTCTGGAGCCAAAAGACGGCAAGCTGGCGACGCTGGAAAAACAGCCGTGGCCGCAGGCGGTAACCGATCTGGAGCAACAGTTACAACAACATATGCAAGCCGTGGCACGCGGCGCACCGCTGCCCGCGAACGGCATCGAATCGGTGTGCCAGTATTGTGACATGCGCGGCCTGTGCCGCAAGGGGAGCTGGCAATGAGCGCGGCATGGGAAGTTAATGGCGTAGCGGCCAGTGCCGCCGAATTTGGCGGCAGCGCTTGCGACCCGGTCCACAGCGTAGTGGTGCAAGCCTGCGCTGGCAGTGGCAAAACCTGGCTATTGGTGGCACGCATGCTGCGCTTGCTGTTGGCCGGTGCCGAACCGGCCCAAATGCTGGCCATTACCTTTACCCGCAAAGCGGCCCAGGAAATGCGCGAGCGGCTGTTGCAATTGCTGGAAGAACTGGCGCTATGCGATGAGGCCACCTTGTACCAGCGCCTGCAAGAGCGCGGCCTGTCACCACCCGAACCGTGGCTAGCACGGGCACGTGGGCTGTACTTGCGCGTGCTGTCCAGCCCAGAGCCGCTTTCGATTGATACCTTCCATAGCTGGTTTGGCAAACTGCTGCCATTGGCCCCGCTCGCTTCAGGTGTGCCGCACGGCTACAGCCTGCTCGAATCGGGCGGACAATTGCAACACCAGGCCTACCGGCTATTTTTGCGGCAGGCCACCCCGGGCAGCGCGACCCATGCCGCCTTGCAGCAACTGTACCAAATGGTGGGCGATTTCAATGCCAAAAACCTGCTCGAAGCGTTTATCGACAAGCGGGCCGAATGGTGGGCCGCCAGTGGTGCGGCCCATGGCATGTCGAGCCAGCTTGCGTCCGGGGTGGACGCAGACGCAGACGCCAACGCAAACGCAGACCCGTCGCATACCCTGCCCGATCCCCCGGCACTGACGCAATTAATTGCCCTGTGCGGCATCGACGCCGAACAAGATGCCCGGCTGGGGCTGTGGCAAGATCAAACCCAACTCAAGCGCATTCTGCTTCTGGCCGGTTTGCTCGGACAAGGCAGCGCCACCAACCAAAAGCGCGCTACGGCGATTGAAAAAGCGATCAGCGATGGACCGGATCTGGCCGCCTTTGCCAAATTGCTCAATGAATTTTTCGATGACAAGGGCAAAGCGCGCAGCAACAGCAAAACCAATGATCTGAAAGCGGCCCTGCAGAAATCGGACGAATTTTCCCGCGAGACCGGCATCGCGCGGTTCGATGCCGAATTTATCGAACTTGGGCAAGCCTTGCAGCAGCGCCAGTTGCGCAGTGGCGAAGCAGGTGTGATTGAACTCAATCGCGCCCTGTTTGTCGCGGGCCATGCCTGGCTCACCTGCTATCAAACCTTAAAAGCCCAAGCCCGGGTATTTGATTTTACCGATCTGGAATGGCAGGTGTACCGGCTTTTGCAAAACGAAGAACATGCCGCGTATTTGCACCAGCGGCTCGATACCCGCTACCGCCACATCTTGCTCGATGAGTTTCAGGATACCAATCCGTTGCAATGGCAAATCGTACAAAGCTGGCTGGCAGCGTATGGCACAGATCAAGCGCCGAGCGTGTTTGTAGTGGGTGACCCAAAACAATCGATTTACCGCTTTCGCCGTGCTGACCCTCGGGTGTTTCAGGCTGCCAGCCAGTTTCTGGCCGAACGCGGTGCGCTGCTGCTGCGCACCAATCAAACCCGGCGCAATGCCGATGAAATTGTGGCCGCGCTCAACCCGGCATTTGCCGAGAATGCGCTGTTTGCGCCACAAACCACGCAAGCCGGGCCGGGTGGCATGGCGTTGGCGCTGCCGCTGGTTGGCCTGTCCGGGGCGAACCACGAGGCGGAGCACGATCGGGCGGCGGGCGCAGGGCCTGCGGCCGATGGTTCCGCAGTCGAGGCTTCCGCAGTCGATGGATCGGCAAGCGATCAAGCAGGCCCGGCTGACACGGCGCGCAATCCCTTGCTGCAAGCACTACCGGAACAGGAAAACGATTTGCGCCATGCCGAAGGCGCGCAACTGGCGCAGGTGTTGTGGCAAATGCAGGCCCAGCACGATCTGGCGTGGCGCGACATGCTGTTGCTGGTCAAAAAACGCACCCATCTGGCGGCCTACGAGCGCGCCTTGCGCGAAGCCGACATTCCATTTTTGTCTGACAAGCGCGGTGGCCTGTTGCAGGCGCTGGAAGTGTCGGATCTGATTGCGCTGTTGACGTTTTTAATCACCCCGGCGCACGACCGGATGCTGGCCCACATTTTGAAAAGCCCGATCTTTGGTGCCAGTGATGACGATTTGATTGCTCTGGCCCAACAAACCCCGGCACCGGATTACGACGGGCCGTGGCACTGGTGGGCGCGCCTGAGTGCGTGCCTGAGGGCGTGCCAGCCGAGTGCGGCACTATTGCGCGCTCAAACCCTGCTGCCGCTCTGGCTGGAGCGCGCCGCCCACCTGCCGGTGCATGACTTACTCGATCTGATTTTCCATCAGGGTCAGTTGGTCGAGCGTTATGTGGCGGCCTGCGCACCGCAATTGCGGGCCCAAACGGTCGGCAATTTGGAAGCGTTTATTGAACTGGCACTGAACATGGATGCCGGGCGTTATCCGAGTCTGCCCAAGTTCATTGTGGCGCTGGAACAGTTGCAACTGGCCGCCGCCAGCGATGCGCCCGATGAAGCGAGCGCCGATTTGGCGACCAATGCGGTGCGCATTTTGACGATCCACAGCGCCAAGGGGCTGGAAGCACCACTGGTGGTCTTGCTCGATGCCAACCACAGCGCTGCCGCACGCGATGATTTGGGCATTCTGTGCGACTGGCCGCAAGATAGCCCGGTGCCAACCCACTTTTCTGGCTTTGCCCGGCGTGACGCGCGCGGTCTGGCCCGCGCCCCGCTGTTTGCCGCCGAAGAAGCGCTCAAGCAACAGGAAGACTGGAATTTGCTGTACGTGGCGGTGACTCGGGCACGGCGTTTCTTGCTGGTGAGCGGTGTTGCGAGTAGCGGCAAGAATGATGTGAATGGTCAAGTTGAGGGCAACTGGTATCACCGGCTGGCTCTGCCGTGCGTACCGGACGAATGGCTGGCCAACCCGGTTCGGCAGCATGCCGCACCAGCATCGGGTGCGCGCTTCGACTGGCCATTGTTCACCGTACCCAGTTCAGCAGTATCGGACATGCCAGCACCGCCGCGAACACAGGGGGCGCAGGGGACGCAGGGGACGCAGGGGACGCAGGCAACCGGGCAACCGAGCAGCGCAGCGCTCGCCGATCCGGTCAGTGCCGAACTACTAGAGGGCCGCGCGCTACACCTATTGCTCGAACGAATGTGCAACGATCTGGCCATCTGGCCACCCACCCTGCCCGAGCCCGACACCATTGCCCGCTGGCTACCCTGCCCGCTGGCCATGGCCCAGACATTGCGGGTACAGGCTGCCACCATTTTGCAGCATCCGGCACTGCAACGTTTTTTTGACCCGGCCCAATTTCAGGCCGCATGGAATGAACTGGAATTGCTGATCGATGGTCAGGTACTGCGCATGGATCGGCTGGTTGAGGCAAGTGATGCGATATGGATTCTCGACTACAAGCGCCGTTTGCTGGCCAGTGAAATGGCTGACTATCAGGCCCAGTTAAACCAGTACCGGGATGGGGTAAAACGGGTTTACCCGGAACGGCTGGTGCGTTGTTTGCTGATTGCCAGTGATGGCGAGATTCGGGAAGTCTAATACGGTTGATTAACTTGCCAGCAGCTACAATCGCCGCGCTGCAAGGTGTCCGGCCCAAACAGCTTGCGCGCATCCGGTGGTGGTTCTGGTATCCAGCTTTGCTCACCATAATGCAAGGCAAAGCGCAAATTACCCCGGCTGCGCCAGCGTGCGCCGCGCGGCAAGCTGGCCGCCGTTTGCGCAACCGGGGCACCAAGCTGGCTTGCCACCCAGTCGGCAACAAAAGCCGGTTCAACCGCCGCCGATAAATACGTCCAGTTGCCAAACGCATGGATGAGGTTGCCCGCCCCTGCCCGCAGATCAGCGTCAGGCTCTGCTACAAACTGCAACTGTTCGACCCAATCGCGCGCAACATAAGCTTCATCCTGCCAAACAAAACGCATCTGCCAGTCGGGCGGCATACTGCCAACCCGCGTCACTTTAAACGGCAGCCGCACCTGCAATGGCCCCGGTGGCAATTCGGGCGGAATCATAAATTGATCGGTCTTGCTGCCACAGCGCGGCCCAAACAATACGGCGGCGCTGGTCGCCTGCAAGCTGGCCAACAGTTCGGCACCAATCACCGGCTGGCACGGCAGTAGCACCACCTGATAGCCATCGAGTGCAGCACCGGGTGGCAGCAAATCAACATCTTGTCCAAGCGCGCGCACTGCGCTATACCAAGCGAAGGCGGTATGCAACACCGATGCCTGCCGCCCTTGTGGCTGGATCGCCACCATCCATTCGGCCTGATAATCAAACACCAGCGCCACCCGCGCCCGCCCGACCATGGCAGCCCCGACGGTATCCCCGATGCTATCTCCCCTTGCCTCTGCCATATCATCCGTTTTTTGCGCGCCCGCCAACAACTCCCCAGCCTGACGCAGCAACAGCAATTCCTGCGCCACCTGCGCCACTTCATGCCAGCCGGGCGCTGGTTGATCATCCGAACGCAGCAGACCGGCATGCATTTGCTCCTGCCCAAACGGCAACTGCCGCCAGCGAAAATAGCAAACACATTCGGCCCCGTGTGCCAGCGCTTCCCAGCTCCACAGCCGCACCATACCCGGTGCCGGAATCGGATTATACGGTGCCCAGTTGACCGGCCCCGGCTGCTGCTCCATCACCCACCAGTGCCCACGCCCAACCGCCCGATACAGGTCATGGTGAAACGCCGCCACATCCGGGTGCCCGGTGGCCAGATAATAGCTGCGCTCTTCATCCGAAATACGCATCCGGTCTTGGGTGAAACCCTGCGGATAACTATCCCAACTGGCAAAATCGAGCTGCTGCCCGAGCGCAAAATGATCAAAATCGGCAATAAAACCCATCATATTGTGGGTGACGCGCCGCCCGGGCGACAGTTCGCGCAAAATCTGGCATTGCAACTGGTTAAACGAGAGCACCTGATCGCTGGAAAAGCGCCGGAAATCCAGCCAGTGCGCCGGGTTGGCTTCGGTCACGCACAAATTGGGCAAGCCGATCTGGCTAAAATCCTGATATTCCATGCTCCAAAACACATTGCCCCAAGCCGAATTGAGTTGTTCGATGTTTTGGTAGCGTTCGGCCAGCCATTCACCAAACCCGGCCCGTGCCGACGGACTGAATGACATGGTGCTGTCATGGCAGCCATACTCATTATCCGTCTGCCAGCCCAGCAGCGCCGGATGGTGACCGTAGCGCCTGGCCAGTTCGGTGACGATGCGCGCGCAATGAATCCGGTAAGCACAACTGGAAAAACAGTAATGACGACGCGAGCCAAATTGCCGCACCTGCCCGGCCTGATCCCACGCCAGAATTTCGGGCTGGGCCCGGATCAGCCAGGCGGGCGGGGTAGCAGTCGGGGTACCGAGTACGATTTGCAAACCGGCCTTGGCCAGAATCTCGATAATCCGATCCAGCCAAGCCCAGTCATATTCCCCGGCCCGTGGCTCGATCCGGCTCCAGGCAAATTCACCGATCCGTACCACGCCAATCCCAAGCGCGACCATGCGTGCCGCGTCGTGCTGCCACATGGTTTCCGGCCACTGCTCCGGGTAATAACAGACACCGAGCTTGACTGCTTCGCTTGCCATGGCCCCTCCCCTTGCATCAGAAATGCACCCGATTTATTGCTTGACCGCGCCCAGCGACAGCCCGGCGATGAAATGGCGCTGCATCGTGAAAAACAGCAGCACCGGCGGTAGCGCTGCCAAAATCGCTGCCATCGACAACAAATTCCACGCCGCCACCCAATACCCGTTTAAGCTTTGCAAGCCAACCGTTATCGGCTGCACCGCTTCGCTTTGGGTCAACACCAGCGCCCAAAAATAATCGTTCCAGACAAAGGTAAATACCAGCACCCCGAGCGCAGCCAAGGCTGGGCGCATCAAAGGCAATACCACCTGAAACAAAATCCGCCATTCGCTCGCGCCATCAAGCCGCGCCGCTTCCAGTAGCGCATCGGGAATGGTTTGCATAAAATTGCGCAAAAACAGCGTACAAAACCCCACCTGAAACGCCATATGAAATAAGACCAACCCGGCCACCGTATCGTACAGGCCAAGCCAGATCATCGATTGCCGCACTGGCACCAATAAAATCTGGAACGGTACAAAGTTACCACTAATAAATAGCGCCAGCAACCACAGATTGCCACGAAACCGGTATTTGGCCAGCGCAAACCCGGCCAGCGTGGATAAAAACAGTGCACCGATGACACTGGGCACGGTAATCGCTAAACTATTTTGCAGAAATTGCCACATCGGCGACGAATCAAACACTTGCCGCAGATTGTCTTGCCACGCAAGCCAACCGGGCCAGCGCCAGTAGTGGCCAAGGTGGATCTCATTAATCGAGCGCATGGCGGTCAGCATCAGCGCTGCCAGCGGCAACAGCCACAGTACAAGGCCGAGCAGCAGCGCGCTGCCATAGGCCAGGCGCAGCGGCAGCTTGGCCCGGTTTAGCGGCAGCGGAAACATGGCGGACTCCGAAAGCGGGCAAAATCGGATGAAAAGCCGAACCAAAAGCCGGACGAAAAACCGCATGAAAACCCGCATGCCAACCCGCACGACAACCCGGATTCAGGTGAATCAAGCGAATCAAGCATGGCCAGCATCTGGATTGTTCCGGTTCGATTAGTCATGTTGTTTCAGCCAACGATATAGAAAAACGGCGGTACAGCAATCCATAATAATCAGCAGCACCGTGGCCAGTGCCGCACCATAGCCGATCCGGTATCCGGCCACCGCATGCTGATACACATAAAACCCGAGCACGTTCGACGAATTAAACGGCCCGCCATGGCTCATCAGTGCCACCAGATCAAAGCAGCGCAGCGCACCGATCAGGGTCACAATCAACACCAGCGAGGTGGCCGGGCGCAATTGTGGCCAAACAATATGGCGCAGCAGCTGCCAGCCGCCCGCCCCATCGAGCCGGGCCGCTTCAATCACTTCGGGGTTCAGGTGATTCAAACCGGTCAAATACAACATCATGCAATAGGCAATCTGCGGCCACAGCCCGGCCAAGACCATCGCGGGTGTGGCCCAGGTTTCACTGGCCAGCGGTGCGATTTGGCCCAGATTCAGTAAAGCGAGCAATTGATTTAATAAGCCAAACGCCGGTTCATAAAACCAGACAAAGACCAGCGCCACCACCACTTGCGACAGCACAAACGGAAAAAAGAACAGGGTTTTGATCAAGCGCATGCCCGGCCATTGCTGGTTCAAAAACAGCGCCAGCGCCAAACCAACAACCGGAGCCAATAAAAACCCGGCCAGCCAAACAAAGTTATTGCGCAGGCTTTGCCAAAATATCGGGTCGCCCCACATTTCACGGTAGTTATCAAGACCGATAAAGCGCGCCTCGCTGATCCCGTCCCAGTCATAAAACCCAAGCCGGATCGAGGCAACAATCGGCAATAGCACAAACGCGCCAAACAGCAACAGCGCCGGTGCCAGCATCAATAGCGGTGCGCCACCATGCGCCAGCCGCATGCGCCCACTAAAAATCGTCATGCCGAAACCCCTTGCGAAAAACTGGGAAACTGCATTGTAGCAGCGCCCGGGGAAGCAGCGCGCAACGGCTGTCGCGCGCTGCCAACCGTTGCCGGTTTTTCAGCGGGCAGCAAGGGAAGTTACTGGGTCATTACTGAACCATTACTGCGTCATCACTGTGTCAGGTAGCGCACTGCATGCACCTCGGTTGGCAAGGGCACTTCCCACTTGAACAACATCTTCAAGATGGCGGCATTGCCCAAACTGGAATCACGCCGCTGGTTCCGGCTCAACACAACGGCTTCCGGCTGCTCGATATACACCAGCGTCACTTCGGCATCGTAGGCATACAGCAAATCGAGCGTTTTCTTGCGCATTTGGGCCGACAAATGAGTGGCGTTCCAAACAAACGGGGCTTTTTTGCGCAGCAGCACCTTGGCATCATCGACCGCCTTGTGCGCCACCGCGCCCTCATTCGCGCCATGTTTCAGGCCCAATTCAGCGCGCGCATCATCGAATGAAATCACCGCCAGATCGGGGTGATGTTGCGCCACCCAGGTATTTTTGCCGGAAGCAGGCAAACCCGACAGCACGATGACGCGCGAGCCGGGGTTTTGAAAAAACGGGTAGTCCGGCGCAATTTCGGCCCCACGAAAATACGCCAGTTGGGTATGCGCATCGGCAAACTGCTTGGGCTGGCCGTAGCAGGCTTGTTCCCGCGCCATTTCGCGAAATAATTCGATATCGACCAGGCAATCGGCCTTTTTCTCATAGTGCCGCCCCTGCATATCCGCTTCGGCCACGGCGCACAGCAGGCGCAAATCGAGTTCGTGCGACAGTTTGTGAATCAAAAACTGCGCGCTCTGGCCCTTCTTGTTGCCGCTCAGTGCAAAAAACGGCAGTTGATGCACGCTGATGATGCGGCAAATGGCCTCGCGCAAGGCAAATGGCACGCTAGCGCGCCACAGTAAAATCCGCGCATCGATTGCACCGCGCCGCGAATGGCCCGGTTGGCCGATGCGGCCCGTGGCTTGGTCGATGACGGCGGTATCCGGTTTGGCAATGTCATGCAACAGTGCGGCATAAAACAAGATAAAACGTTGCTCATGGTTCGCGCTGGCATAGTCAGCACTGTCAACCAGTGCTTGCAACACCATGCAGGTGTGGGTCCAGACATCGCCCTCGGCATGGTAGTACGGGTCTTGCGGGGTACTGGCCAGTGGCGCGAGTGCGGGAAACGCCGCCAGCAGCGCTGGATAAGCGATGGCGGCAGCGGCGGCTGGCACCAACTCGCGCATCATTTGATAAGTGATCATGTTATTCCTCCTTGCGCCAATTAAGCGTAGCGCGTGATTAATCCAAGGTCTTCCCAGGTGGTGCTTAACGCCGGGGCAAAAATATCCACGCCTGCGGCCAATTGGTTGGGAATGTACGGCTGGGTAGAATGGTGCTGGCCAGAATCCAAAATCGCCTGCACAAAATCACTGCGTACCCATTTGTAGCGTTCAAGCACTTGCCCGTCCTGCTCCACCTTGATGTACAGCCCTTCCATGTAGTCGGAGCGGTCGGCCATCGCCCACGCCCGGTTCAAGTCAAACCCTTCGCGGCGCACCACTTCTTCAAAGCGCGTGCGCCAGTTGGCGGTTTTGGCATACGAGTGGCGGATCAACTGCAATAAGTCGCTCAGCCGGTTCGGGGCCACGCCCGCATACAGCACCGGCACCGACAACACCGGGGCTGTGCCCAATAATTGCTTGCGCGCGGCGGTTGATAAAAATAACGCGCGGCTGCGGTCGTAAATATCGAATTCATTGAACAGATGCGGCAGACAGTCATAAAACACCGAATGCTTCTTGTGCATGAACTCGCCATACAGGATGTAGCGCTCTTGCAGCCGTTCCAACAACGCCGCTTCATGGGCGGTGGCCCAGGCTTTAAATAGATTGAACTGCTTTTCGCGCCCGCCACCGACCAGATAGTGGCCGCGCGATTGCAGCAGCAATTCGGCCCCGTCAGAAAAGCTCAGGCCAACATTGGCACCGTCGAGTTTTTCTTCGACCACAATGAAGCGGCCTTGCAGACGCCGGTAGGGTGTGTTTTGAAAATCGCCATCACCGGCTTGCAGGCGTGAGCCTTCCAGATGCGCGGTGCGCGGGTATTTGTGTAAGGCCAAATGGCCAGAATTGAACGTCATGATGTGCTCCGAATAAAATTACAGGGAGCTGACGCCACGGAGAGGATGCGGGCGGCCGGATGGCCACAGGGGGAACCGGGAAGATTAGCTTGAATTAATCGATAGCCGGATACACTTTGCGAATGGGGGACACCATTTCCGATAGGGTCAGCGGGGAAGTGGGTGAGGAACAGGCATGTCGTTCTCGATTCGTGATGGTAAAGGTGATAAAGGGGTTGCTGCAGGGTTGCGGCAGCGTTTCGGCAATGGTGCCGATGCTGCGAAAAATCGCCAAAAACGCGAAGAGCGCAGATTCTACACCAAGCCAAAACATTGGCAAAGGTTTTTTTTGGGGGCGGCCGCACCTTGACAAACCCAAAGCCCCGGTGCTACAGTGCGGTTCATCTTCGTTGTACGGGCTGCTGCCTCTGAAGAAACCGCCTCTTGCGAGGTGCGATTTCTTACGTCTTGAAAGCAGTCCATGAAAACCCCTGTCAAAAAAACCGTAACAGCCCAGCGGCTGGCCAAAGCCTTGGCCGCGCATGGCATCATTGCCGCACGAAATGGCAATATTATTAGCGTCGCTTCTGCCAGCCAAAGCGAGGTTCGGGCCGAAGTGCTCTTGCCCGAATCCCTGCCGCTGGAAGCGCGCGCCGTTTCACAATTGCTCGCTTTTGCGGGTGTCAGGCATCCGGCGGGTGGCCATGTGTGCCGCGCTTGCGCCACACCCGACTTTCACCCCGGCGCACTGGTGCCGGTGGGTAGTGTGCTAGTCACCAGCCATGATTTGGTTATTCCACAAGCGGTCGGCACCGACATCAACTGCGGCATGCGCTTGCATGTGCTCGATTTGAGCGTCGAGCAATTTTTGGCCCATAAAGCCCGATTGGTGGACTTGCTCAAGCGCGATTTGCTGGAAAGCACGCGCAATGTGCCAACCACGCCCGATGCCATGACGGCCTTGTTCAACCATGGCCTGCCAGCTTTTTGGCAAGCGATGCGCGCAACCCCACAAGGCCTGTTTGCCCAACTCGATTTTGTGCAAGTCATGCGCGAATGCGACGGCCTGTATCCCGGCTCGCATGTGAAGGGGGCAGCCGCTTTTGCACCGCCAGCATTGCAAGATACACGCCGTGGCCTGCTGCGTGATCCGGGTTTGGCGACCATTGGCTCGGGCAACCATTTTTGCGAAATCCAGTATGTTGCCGAAGTGCTGGACCGGCGGCGCGCCTGGCAATTGGGGGTACGGGCCGGACAGTTGGCGGTGATGGTGCATACCGGTTCCCGTGATGTTGGGTTTTACGTCGGGCAGCGCTGGATGGATCGCGCCAAGGCCGAGTGGCCTGCCGGGCTGAAACATCCTGAATCGGGCTTGTATGGGCTGGTTGGGCCGTTGGCGCAAGAATATCTGCAAGCCATGCACGCCGCCGCGCACTATGCCGACGCCAATCGGGCGCTGGTGATGGAATTGGTGCGGCAGCGCATACGAGAAGTGTATGGGCAATTGGCCATGCCGCTGGTGTGTGATGTGCCGCACAATATCGTGCTCAGCGAAGCAGCGGGCAATGTCCACCGCAAGGGGGCAACGCCCGCTCACCCCGGCCAGCCGTTGCTGGTGCCCGGCTCAATGGGTGATGATTCTTGGCTACTCGATGGCTTGGGCCATGAACGCTGGGCCAGTTCGGCCAGTCATGGTGCAGGACGGGCGGTTTCGCGCATGGCGATGTCGTGGAAAGCCAAGCAATCCGGCATGCCGACTTCAACCAGGCCATTCGAGTGCATTACGCTGAAAGAAGAGCGCCGGATTGAGGAAGCGCCATCGGCCTATAAACCGGTCGGGCCGGTGATACAGGCCCAGGTTGAAGAAGGGTTGGTGCAACCGATTGCGAGGCTGGCACCGCTGTTGACTTTCAAGGCATAACCGATCTGGAGAGCCGCTTGATTACTGCACAGGACTTTGAAGTCATCTGGCAGAAAGCCACCGCAGTCACGGGCCACAAATGACGATTCACTAGGCTGGCGGTGTTTGTGTATGATTTTGCGTAATGACTGTTTGCCATTCCAAGGAGATTACCTAATGGAAATACCGGATACTTGGGCCGCCTTGCTGCTCGGTGCCGTCAATGACGCCATTTTGTTCCATGACAACTTGCTGGGAAGCGAGACGATCAAGGACAAGACCGATACCGAAGAGCACTTGATGCAACTTGGTATCTTGCTTGAATACATGAAGGACGATTATCGCCAAAGGCTGGAACCGCAGGGCGGCTTGCCGCTGGCGCGCTTTTTGCCATCGCCGCCGGAAGTATCGAATGTGGTGCCGCTTCGACCCGAGCAATAAGCATGTGATGGCGCAGGCGGCTTGCCTTTGCCATCGCCATTTGTAGCCAGCCACAAAATCATCGAGCTGGCGCGCCGCTTTAAGGCGGCATTTACCAATGACCAGAGTTTCCCCTTAGGCCCAGTGCAATTGGTACGGGTGATTGATTTTGTGTTTTATCCCCATTTTTTGGCATTTCATCGGCCCATTGTGCACTTCAGGCAGTTGCCCGTTACCGACCGGCTGATTCACCCTACAATCGTTTCGCAGTCTCACCTTTTTCCTTATTTTGGAGTGCCATCATGAACGATTCGAATGCCGTTACCCGAACCGGCCAGAACCACAGAAACCTGTCACTGCTTGTGTATGTTTTGCTGTTCATTGGCTTGTTTAGCGGCTTGACCGCCATCCTTGCCGTCGTCGTCAACTACATCAAACTCGACGATGTTCGCGGCACGCTGTATGAATCTCATTTCCGCTGGCAAATCAACACCTTCTGGGGCGGGCTGGCATTTTTTGTGCTGGGCGGTTTGCTGGTCTGGATCTTGGTTGGTTTTTTAATTTGGGGCATTGGTGCGATTTGGTTCATCTACCGCGTGGTCAAGGGTTTGCTGAACCTGAATGAAGGCAAGCCTATGCCCTAAGCAAGCGCGTGGCCGCTGGTCGATAGCCCTCCCGTACCAGCGGGAAAAATGCAATCGAACCTGCGAAAATGCGCCTCGCCAACTTTTGCCGGGCAAGATACAATTCATTCCGTCAACAAGATTTCCGCAAGAAATTACGCAACACAGCAGCAAACCAGAATCACAAACTTTTATCTCATTCATTTTATTTTGGAGAATTTTATGCAAGAACTGAATTTCGTTGAAGTTGAGCAAGTCGCTGGTGGTGTACGTGGCAATATCGTCGAACCAGTAGCCGCTGCGCCGGGTCATTGATTAAATTTGCGTCGCCAGAATCACAAGCTTTTATCCCATTCATTTTATTTTGGAGAATTTTATGCAAGAACTGAATTTCGTTGAAGTTGAGCAAGTCGCTGGTGGTGTACGTGGCAATATCGTTGAACCAGTAATCGATGCAC
>JACCDS012090069.1_pt1 | contig 16856 bp, 9 predicted proteins | sample 7446441 | NCBI WGS metagenome assembly JACCDS01 (sample SAMN15323445, study PRJNA562643) | freshwater metagenome | isolation source: river surface water | place: USA:Blue River Watershed | collected 2017-08-17
CAACAGGTGCAGCAGTTTGCGGAGCTTGGCCCCGCCTTTGATAAGCCGGTGAAAACTTATTCCAGCGGAATGCGCAGCCGGCTGGCGTTTGGTTTGTCGCTGGCATTTGATTTTGATGTGTATTTGTCTGACGAAGCCACTTCGGTGGGCGATGCAGCATTCAAGCAAAAAGCCACTGAAGCTTTTCGCTCCAGGATTGGCAGTGCCAGCCTGATTATGGTGTCACACAGCATCAGCATTTTAAAAGATTTGTGTCAGGCCGGCATCTGGCTCAATGATGGCAAAGCCATTTGGTACGACAAACTGGAAGACGCGATCCGCGATTATCATCAGAGTATTGGACAATGAAAACATTTATGAAGGATCAACCGCATTGGGCGCTCGCGGCTATCGCAATATTCGTGGTAGCACTTTATTGGGGCTTTATGGCGACTGATCGTTATGTGTCGGAAAGTCATATCGTTTTGCAAAGCCCGGAGGTTAACCCGGCGGCATTTAATGTCAGTTCGTTATTGTCTGGGACCAGTGGCGCTGGTGATTTACTGCTGTTAAAAGACCATTTGCAGTCGGTGGATATTCTGCAAAAGCTGGAAAAACGACTGGCGCTGCGTCAGCACTACAGTAGCACTGACATCGACTGGTTTGCTCGTTTAACTGCCGCCGATGTACCGCAGGAGAAGTTTGTTAAATACATGCAAAACCGCATCACCATCGAATTTGATGATTATGCCGCGATCCTGCGAGTCAAAGTTCAGGCGTATGACGCCCAAAAAGCCCAACAAATAGCGCAGGCGTTGCTGGAGGAAGGCGAGTTGCATATGAACCAGATGGGGCAACGACTGGCGGCAGAGCAGGTGGCATTTATCGAAACTCAGGTAATGACGCTGGAGCAACGTTTGTTCGCAGCACGTCAGGCGCTGTTGGACTATCAGAATCAGCACGGTCTGGTGTCACCAACTGGCTCTGTACAAAGCATTGCTACAATCGTCAGTCAACTGGAAGGGCAGCGTGCTTTACTCGAAGCCCGGATTAGCAGTCTGGCGAAATTTCAGAGTAAGAACACACCAGATATGCTGCGATATCATGCCGAACTGCAGGCATTGAATCAGCAGATCAGCAGTGAAAAAAGCAAAATGGCGACGAAGAGTGGTGATGCGCTGAACAAAGTCTCTGCAGAGTATCAGACGTTAGAACTGAAAGCCGAATTTGCCCTCAACCTGTATTCGAATGCCTTGCTGGCGTTGGAAACGACCCGGGTAGAGGCGTCGCGCAAACTGAAACAGGTCTCGGTATTACAACAGCCAAGCTTGCCAGAATATTCCACCGAACCGCGACGGGTGTACAACTGGCTGGTGTTCAGCTTTTTTATTCTGTTTGTTGCGGCCATGGTCCATCTGATCAGAGCCATTGTGCTTGAGCATCGTGACTGATCCGGCTGAAACTGTGCAACAACAGCCGCGTTGTTTTCTCTTGCTCCAAAGTGTCTGCTCGCCATTTTTCCGCCGTTTGGCCAGTGCTTTGGAACTGGCTGGTCATCGGGTGGTTAAGCTGAACTTTACTGTGGGTGACAGCTGGTATCACTGGCCGTTACCGGCTTTGAGCTTTCGGGATCAGCCTTCGCAGCTACCGGCGTTTTTGCAGCAGCTTTATCAGCAGTATGGTGTGACTGACCAGATTTTATTTGGCGATCAGCGGCCTTTGCATCAGCAGGCGCTGCTTGCTGGCCGACAGGCTGGTGTGCGTAATTTTGTCTTTGAAGAAGGCTATTTCCGGCCCTTCTGGGTCACGCTGGAGCGCGAAGGCGTCAATGCGGATTCGTTATTGCCGCGAGATCCACAGTGGTTTCTGCAGGCTGCAGCTTTGTTGGCTGCTGAGCAGCCAGTTATGCCGGCAGCTCAAACATTTGCGAATCCGTTTTGGCTGCGTGCCTTGCATGATGTGTTGTATCACTGCGGCAACTTCTGGAACCCGTTGTTTTATCCGCGTTATCGCAGCCATGCGTTGTTGTCGGCACCAAAAGAATACCTGGGGTATCTGTGGCGGTTGCCGGCGCAGCGCTGGTTTGCGCGCCGCGATGCGCCGGTACTGCGTGCATTGCAGGATAAACGCTGGTTTTTGCTGCCGCTGCAGCTCGATGGCGACGCACAAATTCGTCTGCATTCAAGCTTTGGCGATATGCGTGAAGTGATCTGCACTGTGCTGCAAAGCTTTCAGCAGCAGGCACCGGCCGACTGTCACCTGCTGATCAAAAACCATCCGCTGGATACCGGCTGGGTGAATTTCGGTGCTTATATACGCCAGCAAACGCAGCGACTTGGCCTGCAAGGCCGCGTGCATTATGTGCAAAGCGGCGATCTGGCGCTATGGTTGCCAGTCTGTGCCGGTGTTGTCACCGTCAACAGTACTGTCGGACTGCAGGCATTGCAGGCCGGTAAACCGGTCATCACGCTCGGCAAGGCCTTGTACAACCTGCCAGGGCTGACATTTCAGGGACAACTTGATGATTTCTGGCAGCAGGCCGCTCAACCGCAGAGTGCTGCAGATAGTAGACTGCTGGCTGCAGTGATCCGCGTGCTGCATGACTGCACACAGCTCAACGGCAGTTTGTACGCAGAACCCGGCTTGTCTTTGCTGGTGACGCAAAGTGTGGCGGCATTATGCCGGGAACGAAGCCCGGTGGAGGAGTTATGCGCGAAGATGCAATAAAACGGATTTTAATCAGTGGTGCGACCGGCGCTATTGGTCAGGCATTGGTTCGCCAATATGCTCGTCCAGGAGTACATTTTTGTCTGCAGGGCCGCAATCAGGCTGTGCTGGCACAACAAGCCAGCTGGTTAGAGCAGCAGGGCTGCAGCAGTGAACTTGCGGTGCTGGATCTGACTGATTTGCCGGCGCTAGAACACTGGAGCTTGGCTTTACAGCAGCAGGATTTTGACCTCGTGATCCTGAATCATGGCATCAATATCAATCATGGGGCTGATGATGCCGGCGAATGCTGGCCGGATGTCCAGCAGCTATTGCGCCTGAACATTGAAGCCAGTTTTGCGCTGGTGCATGCGGTATTACCGTCGATGCGCCGCCGGGCAACAGGGCAAATTGCCCTGATGAGTTCGCTGGCAGCCTGGTATGGCTTACCGGTCACACCCAGTTACAGTGCCAGTAAGGCAGCACTGAAAGCTTATGGTGAAGGTCTGCGCGGCTGGCTGAAGCCGCAAGGCGTACAGGTCAATGTGGTGATGCCGGGTTATGTCGATTCGCCAATGAGCCAGGCCATGCCCGGGCCTAAACCTTGGCTGTGGCCGCCGGAGCGGGCAGCTGCTTATATCAAAGCTGGTCTGGCGGCAAATCATGCCCGGATCAGTTTTCCGTTTCCGTTAAATCTGGGATGTTTTTTGTTGGGGTTCAGCCGGCCCTGGCTGGCTGAGCGGATCCTGACCTGGTTGAATTATCGTGGCTGAATTTATCGCACTGGCCGGGATGGCCGAATCTTATATAACGGTCCTGTGGTCTTTTGGTCTGGCTGCAGTGCTGTGTTTTGGCCTGGAGTTTTGTTTGTTGCCGGCTGGCGGTCAGCTGTGGCGGCGTAAAGGGGCGATCTGGGCCGGTCATCTGGCAGTGTTGTTGCTGATTTATCTGCTGGAACTGCTGGTGTTTCGCCGGCCCTGGTTTGCTGCCAGTCAGGTTGTGTTCTGGCAGGCGCTGATGTTGGTGGTCAACCGGGTCAAACTGGCACAGCTCTATGAGCCTTTTGTCTATCAGGACCTGCATTATTTCGTCGACATCTTCCGTCATCCCCGTTTGTATTTGCCGTTTTTTGGTTTTGACCGGCTGGCGCTGGCGATTTTCGTGCCGGTGGTGCTGGTCGGGCTGGCGTTGCAACTGGAAGCGCCGCTGGGTTTGACTCAGCTGCTATGGCCGCTGCTTGGTTTGTTCCTCGCCATGCTGCTGCTGACATTGGGCTGCTGGCATTATGTGTCGCCGTTGGTTGGTATTGATCCGGCGTTGGATCAGGCAGAGATGGGCATGTTGGGTGGTTTTATCGCTTATGCCAAAGCCGAGCGACAACTGGCGCAGCTGGCTGAGCCGCTGGACTGTATCCCATCTGGTGGCACCCAACCACATTTGGTTGTCGTGCAAAGTGAATCGTTTTTTGATGCGCGCCGGTTATGGCCAGCGATTCATCCGCAGTGTTATCGCTGGTTTGATCAACTGAATCATGCGGCATTATTACATGGTGAACTGACTGTGCCTGCGGTTGGAGCCAATACGCTGCGCACAGAATTTGCCTTCCTGACTGGCCTTACCAACAGTGAACAGGGCATTCACCGGTTTAATCCATACCGGCGGCTGGCCCGTCAGCAGCTGACCACACTGGCCAGCCGGCTTAAAGCCGAAGGTTACCGGACTGTGTGTGTGCATCCGTATCCGGTTAGTTTTTATCAGCGCGACCGGGTGTTTCCGCATCTGGGCTTTGACGAGTTTATTGCTCGCAAAGGTTTCAGTCATCACAGTGACAACCATTATGTCGGCGACATTGAAGTGGCGGAGCGGGTACAGCAGATTTTGCAGCAGGCCACAGAACCGACCTTTGTATTTGTCATCACCATGGAAAACCATGGGCCATTACAGCTGGAAAAAGTCGGCATTGAAGAACCGGCGGAATATCTGACCGCACTGCCGCCAAAATCCGTGCAGGAACTGACGGCATATCTGCGTCATGTGGTGAATGCCGGCAAAATGGCGCAGATCTTATGTGACACCCTGCAACAAACCACACGCCCGGGTTTATTGTGCTGGTATGGCGACCATTTACCTATTTTGCCGGAGTTATACCAGGCCGAGCAATTTGACAGTCATCGGACTGACTATGTTGTCTGGGCGTCGGCCCAACAGCACAGTGGTTTAGCGTCACAGCCAGTGGCAGAACGACAAGTACACGAACTGGCCAACCTGCTGTTGACCTTGCTGGCGCAGCACAAGTAACGCTTGCCGAGCGACAACACGGATGTTGTCATTTAGCAAAGCCTGATAAACTTTGACTGGTTAATGCCAGGTGCTGATGGAGCCACAATTTGTTTGCCATTTTCAAACCTTGGGGGATCCCGCTGTATTTTGCGCTGTGGCTGCTGGTCGCATGGTTACCGGACTACAGCGCTATGCCGCCGCCATATTGGCTGTTACTGGCAGTACTGGCCTGGCTCAATGCCGATTTTTACAGTGGTCTGATCCATATCTACCTGGACTACCGGCCGCTCGACAAACAGAAAGGCTTTGAACAGTTGTTTCATTACCAGGGCAATCGCAGCAGTGCTGAATTTGACGCGATGAAACAGCAGGTGCTGGCAAAAGCGACCTGGCTGGAAGAAATAGTCTACAGCTTCAAAATTCATCACCGCAATGTGCGGCCTTACCTACGGCTGCCATACAGCCACTTCTTCTTTGAAACTTTGCCGCCGGCAGCTTTTTTACTGGCACTGGCAGCATTGTTGTTGCCACTGACCAGCGGTGTGTTGGCGGATTCTGTGTTGTTTATGCTGTTGATGTGCTCGGTCATTGCGCTGCACACCAATCATATTCATGCCTGTGTGCATGGCTCCAAACAAATGCGTCGCGGGGTGAAGCTGATCAGGCTGATGCAAAAAGCGGGTCTGATGTACAGCGCGAAACGCCATCATGAACATCACAAAGATGGTCTGCAGGGTTTTTGTCTGATTAGCGGCCACACCGATTTTCTGGTCGACCGCATCTGTGGCTGGTTATTGCAAAAAGGCTGGATCAGCCAGGCGGAATGGCGTGGCGAACGCTGATCATTCGGCCGCTGCCGTTGTGTCGCGACGCGGCTGGTAATCAAAAGCCGGCGCCGGCTGCGCCAGCAGCTGAAAATAATCAAACCCTTCCCCGGTGCCGCTGGCCCGTAAATATTGCAGATGCAGCGTAAAAAACTGCAGGACCATCTTGCGGTATTCTTCGGGAGCCAGCGCCTCGCGCAGCAGGGCGGACTGTAGCCGGATTTTGCCGGTTAAAGCACCAGGCAGCACGCCGGCATCAAACCGGCCTGAGCTGATAATATCCTGCGGCGCAAACACTTCGAGCCAGCGCAACTGTGGCGCGCGCGTCAGTGCAGCGACACTCAGATGAAAGGGGCCGGCGCAGTTGGCAAGGCCCGTACTGGCCTGATTGCCGAGCGTTAATAATGACCATTTTGCCGCCTCTTCCGGCGCCAGCTGTTGCTGCAGCTGATGTGCCAGCCGGGCGGCGAGAAGCCCGCCGCTGGAATGGCCGACGATCAGCAGCTCACCATCTGGCGGCAGTGCCCGGACATCGTCAGCCAGCTGCCTGGCCCATTGGCTGAGCCGTTGCTCCAGCGCCGGCCAGTAAGCGCTTAGCACGGCATGGGTAAATAAAAAGTCACCAAGCAGATAATGCAGATAGAGTTTGTGGTCATAACGACGCAGACCCAGATCTGCCGCCAGCATCAGCAGTGGCAGCATCAACCAGCCAAGCCAGGGCAACTGAGCGAGACCGGCCAGGCCAAACGCGGTGCCGGCGCACAGTGCCAGTAGCAACCCAAGTATCACCACCGGATACAACATAAAACAATTAAACAGCATCGACTGGCCTTGTGGCCGCCACAAGGCAATATTGGTCAGCATCAGCTGGCTCATCCGCAGCCACCACCACCAGCCGGCGCCCGGCACCGGCCGGAAATGCGGCTGGATTAAATCCAGCATTTCGGCAAAACGATAATCCCCGCCCGGGCCGTCCTGTTGTTGCCAGTCGCAATGGCTGAAGTGCTCGCCAGACAACAACGGGCCAATCGTCAGCGCCGACATCTTGCGCCTTTTACTGCGACTGGCTTCGCGTTTTAACAGCTGGTGGTAAAAACTGCTGCCGCGTGGGTCAAATCCCATCAGGTAAACGACCCGACGCTGGCGGATCTGCTGCGGGCCGGTCATGCGCGGGCCGCCTCAGACAATAACGCCACGGCGCGGTCCAGTTCGGCTTCAGTATGACCTTCACAGATAAAATAACGCAGGCGGGCAGATTGCTCCGGTACTGCCGGATACAAGATTGGCATCACACTGATGCCGAGCTGTTGCAGCCGGTTGGCCAGCTGAGTGACCCGGATGGAACTGCCGAAAATCGCCGGTACCACCGCATAACCACTGGCATGACCGGTGTTAAAACCTGCTTGCTGCATCGCACGCAGGAAATAGTGGCCGTTGTGCTGCAGGCGCTGCACCCGATCCGGCTCTGCCAGCATCAGTTGCAGCGCCGCCAGTGCGGCCGCCGCCACCGGTGGTGGCATGCCGACACTATACAAAAAGCCCGGTGCCAGGAACTTCAGGTGTTCAATCAAGGCAAAACTGCCGGCGATATAACCGCCGCAACCGGCCAGGCTTTTGCTCAGAGTCCCCATCCAGATATCAACGGCGTGGCCTGGCAGGTCAAAATGTTCACGAATACCAAGGCCTCTGGCGCCCATAACACCAAAGGAGTGCGCTTCATCGACCATCAGCAGCGCCTGATATTGTTGTTTCAGTGCTACTAATGCCGGCAAGTCGGGAAAGTCGCCGTCCATCGAATAAATGCCTTCGACGACAATCAGCACCCGCTCATAGTTGTGGCGATGTTCGCGTAACATCTGTTGCAACTGGCTGAGATTGTTATGGCCAAATGGCAACCGGGTGGCGCCGGACAGCTGGCAGCCCTGCAGCACCGAATTATGCACCAGTTCGTCGTGCAGAATCAGGTCACGGGGACCAAACAGATAACCAATAGTGGTGACATTGGTGGCGTGGCCACTGACCAGCACCACGGCGGCTTCGACCTGATAAGCATCGGCCAGCGCCTGCTCCAGCTCGCGGTGCAGCGGCCGTTCACCAGCCACTGGCCGGCTGGCTGAGACTGAGGTGCCATATTGTTCAATAGCCGCAATTGCTGCCTGATTCACCGCCGGGTGACCGGAGCAGCCCAGATAGTTATAACTGGCAAAATTCAGCAGTGCCTGACCGTCAATACAGGTCTGTGCACCGGCTGTGCCCTGATGCAGCTTAAAAAACGGATTCGGCAGGCCAAGCCGGGCCGCACCGTCATGCAGAATGCGCAATTGCTGATAACCCGGATGGCGGCTGAAATCGGTGCGTGGATCCGCACCTGTGGCTGTATTGGCTGTGGCGGGCAGCGGACTGTCAGCCTCCGTTTGCACCTGCTCGAGCTGGCGTTGCAGGGCCTGACGGATCAGTTTGTCTTTCAGTGCGCCGGTCAGGCTGGCGACAGATTTTTTCATCAGCCTTTATCCTTTGATCAAACGTTGCTGTGGCTGACTGGTCAGCTGTTGCTGCAATGCGTCCAGCTCTGCGGCGCTGAGATCACTGCCGTGACTGCCGGCCAGCTGGCGGATTTGCGCACTCAGCATATCTTCTGGCGCGGCATCAGTGCTGAGCAGACCCAGTAGTTTCTGCGCGAGACTTTGCAACGTTGGTTGTTCAGAAATAGCCAGTACCGGCAAGCGGACTCCCAGCTGGTTCTCAATAGCAACGACCAGTTCCACCCCCATCAGAGAGTCAAGCCCAAGATCCTGTAGCGGCGCTTGTTCGGCCAGTTTGTCCGGATTGGCACGCAAAATACCGCCGACCACCTGTTTCAGCACCGACAACAAATAGGCTTGCGCTTCAGCCATCGGCATCGTGGCTAACAGAGCTGCGACGTCTTGCTGGCTGGCTTCCTGTTCCATATTGCCCAGTGGGTTTTGCTGTTGCCGTAGCTGGGAAAAACGTGGATCTACCGCTGCCGGCAGGAATTTTTGCAGCGCTGCGACATCAATATCCAACACTGCGGCCTGAGTTAAATCACGTTGCAAGACTTCTGACAGCGCCTGCATCGCCTGTGTTGTGGTGACTGCCTGACCGCCCATCCGGCTTTGCAGCGCCGCTTTAATGTCCGTATTCCGGGCGAGGAAACCGGCGTCGTCAATGGCTCCCCATAACAGCGCTGTGGCTGGCAAACCGGCCGCACGACGGGTCTGGCATAACATTTCCAGGCCGTAGTTGGCCGCGACATAAGCAGCCTGACCGGGGTTGCCGAACAAAGTCGTGGCCGATGAATACACCACAAAGAAATCCAGTGGTGTGTCCGGCTGCAAGCTGCGTGTCAGTTCATCAAGCCACCAGCCGCCCTGCAGTTTGGCCGCCAGCACCTTGTGCAGAGTGGTAGCACTCAGATTCTGCAGCAGGCTGTCTTCAATCACTGCCGCCGCGTGGACCACGCCACCCAGCGGCAACAGTTGTTGTCTGGCATCACTCAGCACTTGTTGCAACGCCTGATGGTCGCTGACATCGCAGGCTGGTGCATGGACGGTGACGCCTTGTGCAGCAAATTCAGCAAGAGTGGTGCTGGCGTTCGGGCTTTGTTTGCCACGGCGGCTCAACAGCAGTAGCTGGGTAGCCCCCATTGCTGCCAGCGCTTTGGCGGTGGCCAGACCAAAACCGTCCATACCGCCGGTCACCAGGTAACAACGGTCGGCCCTTAGCTGCAATGGCTGTTGTCGCGGCTGGACCGGTAACGCCGGCGGATACTGCACGACAATTTTGCCGATATGGCGGGCTTGCTGCATCTGACGAAACGCACTCTCGATCTGACTGGCAGCAAAACTCTGATAGGGCAGTGGCCATAAAATATCGTCGGCAAACAGTTGCATCATTTCGCCAAACAACCGCGCCGTCAGGGCGGGACGGCATGCCATCATCTGATCGGCGTCGATACCAAAGTAGCTGATGTTATTGCGAAATGGCCGCAGGCCAATTTTGCTGTTGTCGTAAAAGTCGCGTTTACCCAGTTCGAGGAACCGCCCAAATGGTTTCAGGATCTTCAGATTGCGGTTGATTGCTTCACCGGCCAGCGAGTTCAGCACCACATCGACACCCTGACCCTGCGTCAGCGCCAGTACCTGATCAGCGAATTGCAGCGAACGTGAATCGAGAATGTCATGAACGCCGAGATGGCGTAAAAACGCATGTTTGGCCGGTGCGCCGGCGGTGGCAATGATCCGGGCGCCTTTCCACTGCGCAATTTGAATTGCTGCAATGCCAACACCGCCGGCAGCACCGTGGATCAACACTGTTTCTCCGGCTTCCAGTTGCGCCAGCTGATGCAAAGCGTAGTAGGCGGTAAAAAAGGTACTGGGAATAGTCGCTGCGGCGGCAAAATCAATATGCGGCGGTAAATGTGCAACCGCGCTGGCACTCGTCACCACTTGTGCGGCGAAGCTGGCCGGGCCAAATCCCAGCACCCGGTCGCCTGGCTGGTAACCGCTGACGCCAGAGCCGACGGCACTGACAGTGCCGGCAAATTCCAGGCCCAGTGTCGGGCCGGCAAAACCTTGCTCCAGGGCTTCGTCAGACAACAAGCCCAGTGCGTACATCACATCGCGGAAATTCAGCCCCGTCGCCTGCACATCGACGCTGATTTGGCCTGGAGCCGGCTGCTGAGGCTCCGTTGCCTGCCATTGCAGGTGACGTAACTGGCCCGGCTGACTGATCTGCAGTTGATAGTGTTGCGGCGCCAATGGTTGCGGGATCGGTTCCAGCCTTGGTGTGTAGCGTACTTGTGCGCGGTCGTAATGCACTTCACGCGCGTTGCTGCCGGCCTGCAATTCTGCGGCCAGCAGTGCGAGCGGGTTTTGGCAGCTGGCAAAGTCGAGCATCGATACCGGCACCGGATGTTCGTTGCGCAAGGTCCTGCCCAGTCCCCACAACAACACACTGACCTGGTCCGGCGCAGCTGCGCTGTGCAGGCTGGCGTCCGGCAACAACAGCCAGATGCGGTGATTCAGGCTATGTTGCAGTGCCCATTGTTGTAGCTGTACCAGCGCCATCCCGGCCTGTTCACAGGACGACAACGTCTGCGGGCCAATCTGCGCGGTGTCGCTGTGTGTCATTTGCGGCTGAAACAGCACCAGAGTGTCCGCCGGCCAGCTGCCCGGGTTGAGTTCTGCCAATGCATTGCTGCTGCCGCGGGCGATCACAGTAAATTCGTCAGTCAGATACTGACCGGCGCCATCCAGTAACACCAGTGGTGGTAACGGTAAAGGCTGTGTCGCTACAACAGGTGCTGTGGCTATCAGTATCTCCAGCCCGGCGTCGGCCAGCTCGAGGATTTGCACCGTCCAGTCCGGTAACTGCTGTTGCCAGAAACTGGCTGCTTGCGTGCTCAGCAGCGGATGCTGCGGGCCGCATAGCAAATCCGACCACAGGCCGGTTTTTTGCAGTGGGATCAGCAGGTAACCGCCAGTTTGCAGTTGCTGACATGCTTGTTGTAAGGCAGCGCGGGCTGCCGTCAGGTCGGCATAATGTGACCAGAACCACAATGCATCGGCCCGGTACTGCGCGGTAGCTCCGGGCAGCGACAGAGCCGGATAATTCGCCGCCAGTTGCTGTGCGTCCAGACTGGGTTCTGCACTTAAAAAGGCCAGTTGCAGTCTGGTCGGTGTCGCGAGCAGCGTTGGGCAAAGCAGCGGCACTTCCGGACTAAATTCCAACAGCTGCAATGGCCGGCTGGCGTCTGTTGCCCAGAGGTTCAGCTGTGTGGCGAGGCCGGGCAACAGGCTTTGCAGGCGATTTTGCAATAACTGGCTGATGCTGGTGTCGTCTGGCAGCCGCAATGGCTGGCCTTGCAACAGCAACGGTACTTGTTGTAACGCCTGGCCCGCCTGTAACAGCTGCGGTCCATAGGCCGGGTAAGCGGTCAGCAGGGCACGCCAAAGCGCTTGTGGTGTTAAATCATCGTCTTGCACAGCGGTAAATTCAGCGCTGCTGAGGGCTGTGTGAGTCAGCAATTGTTGCAGGTAACGTGCATTGGCGCTGTGGCGCAAATCCAGTTCACTGAACATATCGGCCCAGGTTTGCTGCCAGGGTTGCAATTGTTGTTGCAGACTACGGCGTACCAGCTCGTTCAGTAACGGTTCGAGTTCCTGACACAGTTGCTGGCGGCTGTCGGCCAGCGCGGCAAAATCGGGCAGCTGCAGCGGCGTTACAGGCGTTAACGCGTCCGGGCGGTTGATTTGTTGCCACAGTTGCGGCGCCGACCGGGCGTTTTTCAGTTTGGTGCGTTTGAAGCGGGCCTGAGCCAGCTGGGCAATTAACTGGCCCTGTTCATCAAACAGCCAGAAGTCGGCCAGAATTGAGAATGGTGAATGGCGGCGTAAGGTCAGTTGTGCCAGTACAGGCACCGCGCGGCGCTGATGCAGCTCCAGCCGGCCGATCGCCACCGGGATATAAGTAAATTCGGCCGATTGATTAGGGTAAAGCGCCTGAATAATCAGCTGAAAACTACTGTCCAGCACGCCCGGATGTAACAGATAATCTGGAAAATCACTGGCACTGCCATCCGGCAACGCCAGTTCGGCCAGGATCGTTTGGCCGCTGCTGTGTGGTGGTTGCTCAGCTGCACTCAGGCGCCAGCCCCGGCAGATCTGACGAAAATGTGGCCCGTATTGTAAATCAAGCAGCCCGGTGGCTATATCCTGCTGGCTGCGATCAAAGTCGGCAGCACGGGCCGGTCGTGCCGGCGCTTTGATTGCGGCTGTGGCCAGATCTGGCTGCAACAGCAGGCGACCTTTGCCGTGTTGTTGCAACGCAGTAGCTGCCAGCTGCACACGCGAACTGAAGCGCAGACTGCCATCCTGTGCATCAACTTCAGTGCGTAAGACGCGACTTTGGCCGGCGTCAAACAGCAACGGAGCCTGAATTTCCAAATCTTCCACAACCAGCGGGCCGGACGGGCACAGCTGCGCCGCAGCGGCCAGAGCCAGCTCGGCAAAACCGCTGCCTGGCAATACCACGGCGTTGCCAACCTGATGTTCGCTAAGCCAGGGTAATAGCGCTGTATCCAGCGTTTGTTGCCAGCAGCCAGTCTGTTGGGCCAGTGCGGCGCCTAACAGCGGATGCACAGGTGGCCGGTACAGCTGACCGACAGATTCAGTGTCCTGGTCCAGCCAGCAACGTTGTCGTTGCCACTGATACGCCGGCAACATCTGCTGCGGCGCGACCAACGGGAAAGTACCGGACCAGTCGACCGGCGCGCCGGACAGGATCAGCTTGTCGCGCAGCTGTTCCACGTTAGCGATTTCTGCCTGCTGGCGTTTCAATGAGCCAAAGCAATGGCCGGGCAGGCCTTGCAGTGCTTCGGTCAGATAACTGCGCAATACCGGATGACCACCCAGTTCGGCATATAACTGCAGGCCATCCTGCACCATGGCACTGATGGCGCCGTGGAACTGTACCGGTTCGCGGATATTCAGCCACCAGTAGTGGGCATCCAGCGCCGTGCCCGCAGTTTTTTTGCCAAACACCGTGGAGTAAAACGCCAGCTGACCAGGTTGCGGCTGGATGTCTGCCAGTACTTGCTGTAATTCGCTGGCAATTGGGTCCATCGCCGGGCTGTGGAACGCATAGTCCAGCGCCAGCCGGCGGCAGAACACCCGTTGTTGCTGCAATCGCGTTTCAATGACACTGAGTGCGTCCGCACTGCCGGCCAGCGTGACGCCGCTGGCGCTGTTGATACCGGCGATGGTCAGCTGGTTTGCCAGTTCCAGTTCGTCGATCAGCGCAGTGGCCTGAGCCAGACTGATCGCGGCAGCGCTCATCTGGCCCTGACCGCGGGTCTGGCCCTGCAGGCGGCTGCGGTGGTAGATTACCTGACAAGCCTGCGGCAGGCTCAGAATACCGGCAGCCCAGGCCGCCGCCACTTCCCCGACACTATGGCCCACCACTGCTGCAGCTTCCAGACCTGCCGCACGTAACATCCTGGTCAGGCCGACCTGTAACGCAAACAGTGCTGGTTGCGCATACTCGGTGGCATCAATTCGTTCCGGAGCCAATTCTCCGGCCAGTTCCGCCCGCAGCGAATAACCGGCCAGCGGGAGGAAAGTCTGATCAATTTCGGCGATACAGGCGGCAAACACTGCGTGCTGTAATAACGCTTTGCCCATGCCATGCCACTGGCAGCCATTGCCTGAGTATGTCCAGACCAACGGTTGCTGTTCTTTGGTGCATGCCTGCACAGTCACTGCGGGATCCTGGCCGTTGGCCTGATACCTGTCGAGGATGCTGGTTGCTTCGGCAGCTGAGCCGGCCCACAGCAGTAAGCGCTGACTGAACCAGTCACGGCGAAACAGCGCCTGATAACAGCTGGCATACCATTGGTCCTCAGGCAAAGTACGAAGGTGATCCGCCATCACAGTCACTGTCGCATTCAATCCTTCGGCTTGCTGGCTGCTGAGCAGCAGGGGCAGCTTTTGCTCACTGTGGTTGCAGGTGATGACAGGCTGGGCTTTATCAGGTGCGCTTTGTAAAATCACATGGGCATTGGAGCCGCCAAACCCAAACGAATTCACGCCGATCGTCAGCTGACCTTGGGCTTTCAGTGCCAGCGGCTGTTGCACGACGTGCAGATTGCCGCCGGCGAAATCAATGGCCGGATTCAGCGTGCGGATGCCAATAGTGGCCGGTACAGTGCGTTGCTGCAGACTGTAAATGGCTTTGACCAGGCCAGCGACGCCGGAAGCAGCTTCCAGGTGGCCGAGGTTACTTTTAACCGAGCCGATAAATAGCGGATTGCCGGTAGCTCTTTTACTGCCAATGGCGCGGCCCAAGGCCCGGGTTTCAATCGGATCACCGACTGCTGTGCCGGTGCCATGTGCTTCGATGTAATCAATGTCGTGCAGACTGATGCCCGCAGCGGCATATACCTGTTCCAGTAAGGCGGCCTGACTGTGACAACTTGGCACTGTGATGCCCGATTTACGGCCATCGGTATTGACTGCAGTGCCTGCAACGACGGCCAGAATGGGGTCACCGTCAGCAAGGGCCTGCTGATAGTCTTTCAACAGGAATAAACCGCCACCTTCGGAGCGGACATAACCGTCCCCGCTGGCATCAAATACCTGACAGCGGCCACGGGGTGACAGCATGCTGGCTTTGGAAAAGATAATAAAACCATAAGGATGCAAATGCAGACTGACGCCACCACAGAGCGCGAGTTTACTTTCCCCTGATTGAATGGCGCGAACAGCCTGATGGAAGGCGACTAAAGACGATGAACAGGCGGTGTCAATCGCCATGCTTGGGCCACGTAAATCAAACACATAAGACAAGCGGTTGGCGGCGATGCTGGCGGTGTTACCGGTGGCCACTGCGGAATCAATCAGCGTCAGGTCGTCTGCCATGCGATAGGAGTAGTCGGCACTGGCAATACCGATATAAACGCCGGTGTTGCTGCCACGCAGCTGTGCCATGGTATAACCGCTGGCGCAAATCGCTTCATAGCCTAGTTCAAGTAACAGCCGTTGCTGGGGATCCATTTGCGCGGCTTCGCGCGGCGAAATGCCAAAAAATGCCGGATCAAACTGACTGACATCGCCGACAGTACCGGCTGCAAAGGTGTAAGCAGTACCTGGGTGCTGTTTATCCGGATGTAAAAATGCACTGTGTGTCCATCGTTCTGCCGGAACCTGACTGACCAGATCCCGTCCTGCCAATAAGTCGTTCCAGTAATTTTGCGCATCTGTTGCAGGAAATCGGAACGCCTGGCCAATAATCGCCACGGGTTTAGTCATACTTCTTCATCCATATCCATTGAAACTGCTGCAATCATGGCTGGTAATTCAGGCCAGACTCCAGAGAACATCTGCCGCTGACGACAACAGTAAAACTGCGGGGCAGATCCAGAGAAAAACCGTAATTTTACCAAAAAAGCCGGGTTCGGACAAACGCCATCTACTGCAGATGATCGGATAGTGCCTGGTGTTTATCCCGCCTGATGACAACGCAGGATTTCGTCAATAGTCGCTTGCGCCAGCGGCGATGCGCTGTTGCTTTTCGAGGTGATCAGCATCACCGGAATTTGGTAGCGGTACTTCTGCGGCAGGATAGCGCGAAACAGGCCTTTGTCGACCCAGTAGCTGGCGTAGTGCTCGGGTAAATAACCGATAAACTGGCCGGATAAAATCAGGTGGGCGATGCCTTCGTCATGGTAGGCGCTGGCGCTGTTCTGGTAGTTCAGGCCGTCGTTGCGGCTGTCCTTGTCGCGCAGGTAGTTACTGCTGATAACTTCAGCTTGTGGCAATAACTCGCTGATTTTATTTGCATCACAGTCAAATAACGGATGGCCCTGGCCGCAGTATAAATAGTTGGTCTCGTTATGTAGCGGCACATAATCCAGGCCGCGGATCTGATGGCGACTGACGCCAATGCCGACCAGCGAGCGGCCGTTCGCCACCGAGGTTTCGACTTCCCGCGCTTCGCAGACATAAATCTCAAACTGCAGATTGCTGCTTCGGGCTTTAAGCCGCGCTATTGCCTTTGAGACGCCGCAGCGCGGGTCGCTGACCAGCGTATCGATAATAGCGATAGTGACGCGGCCGGAGAGCTGATGTTTGGAACCGGCGACGGTGCTGGCAAAGGTTTCACATTGCTGCAGCAGTTCCAGTGACGCCTGATAAGTAATGCGGCCGGCGTCGGTCAGTTCAAAGCCGCTGCGGCCGCGTTTACACAGCTTAAGGCCCAGCCTGATTTCCAAATCCGATAAATGCGTGCTGATGGTCGAGCGGCCGATATTTAACCGCGACTCAGCCGCTGACAGCCCGCCACATTCGACGATAGTGACAAAAATCCGTAACAAGCGTAAATCGACGTCTTGCACCTGCATCGGATAGTTGCCTTTTCAGTTTGGTTTTAGTTCGATAAAACCGGAATGAGTTACGATTATTATGTATTTATAAAACAACAGTGGCAAGCTAGCATCTGTTTATCCGTTGCCGGTTGGCAGCAGCAATTTCATCGTTTTACGGAGTTTAA
>JACCDS011677338.1_pt1 | contig 16851 bp, 11 predicted proteins | sample 7446441 | NCBI WGS metagenome assembly JACCDS01 (sample SAMN15323445, study PRJNA562643) | freshwater metagenome | isolation source: river surface water | place: USA:Blue River Watershed | collected 2017-08-17
CTTTGGGTCCTCTTGGGGTGATGTTGATAATGATGGCGATTTGGATATTTTTTTAACACAAGCATTTACTCCAGGGAAAGCGGTGAACAAATTATACATTAATGATAATGGAACATTTGTATTAGATAGCTTAAGCACTTTCAAATCAGATTCAGGTTGGTCTTATGGCTGTGCATTTGGAGATATAAATAAAGATGGCTTCTTAGATTTAGCAGTTGCAAATTGTTTTGATAAAAATCAGAACAATGCTATATACAAAAACAATGCGAATGCTAATTCTTGGATAGTAATTAAATGTAGAGATTTAACTGGAAATAATAGATCTGCAATAGGAGCAATCGTAAGAATTAAAGCGGTTATCAATGGAATACCAGTATGGCAAATGAGAGAAATCACATCAGTATCCGGACATAATGGACAAAACATGATAGATGCACACTTTGGTCTTGGTAATGCAATTCAAGTAGATAGTTTAGTTGTAGATTGGCCAACAGGTGTACAAGAGACGTATACCAATATTACGTTAAATCAATATTTAACCGTAAACAAAGGGATAGGATTAGGTTTGAACTCTTCTGAAAAAAAAACTAAGCTAAATTTTCACCCCAATCCGGTTAAGAATATCATTTATTTAAACTTAGCAAAACAACAAGAGGAGATATATTACGAAATTTTCGATGTCGTTGGTAAAAATATAGACAAAGGTTTTACAACAAATCATCAGATAGAAGTAAGCACATTATCAAGTGGTATTTATTTCCTAAAGTATAATGAAAATAAGGTGCCATTTATTAAAGAATAATTATATAAAATAACAAAGGCCCCTCAATTTCTTGAGGAGCCTTGCTATAATTTAGATTTAGTTATTAGTTCAATTTAATTAGCTTAACAGTTTTTCTGTTTTCGCCTTGTATAACATCTGCCATATAACTTCCAATCATTAAGTTAGCACCTAACTCAATTTTAGTGTTCGGTAATTGATTTGTTAATTCTTCAATTAATCGTCCAGTAACATCATAAATTCTGATGCTCACAGATTCATCCGATTCACTTTCTAAAATGAAGTTGAAACTACTATTAGATGGGTTAGGGAATACAACTAAATCAATTTCTGAAGTAGCTGATTCGAATGTATACATTTCACCTTCTGATGAAATTCTCGATAAAGTATTACATGTAGCGTTACATGATCCTAATTTGTCGCCACTGTGCTGACCTAAGTGTGATGGTACAGCGTTTATGCTAATACTCAATGTTTGAGGATTGTTGCTATTTCCTGGAGGAACATGGCATAATAACACTTTAGGATTCGATGGTGAACCACCAGCAGCTCTCACATCAATAACACATATTGTAATGCTACAAGTAGTAACACAACCTGTACTATTAGTAACCTCACAAGTTAATGTATAGTTACCACCAGCAGTAGGAGTGAAGATTGGATTCGAAATACTTGTATTGCTTAAACCAGTTCCTGTCCATTTGTATCTGAATGGTCCTCCGTTAACTGCAGTACAATTTAACTTCATGCTTTGAGCTCCATAACCTAAGAACATTTGATTAGTAGCAGCATTTGTTGTAGTACTTCCAATTACAGTACCACTTGTATTAGCAGTTGCAGTAATGCTACATGTACTGATGTATCCAATTACATTTACTGTTGCATTTATCGACGATGAATTACCATTAACATCTGTTACAGTAAGTTCAACCGTATTTGCACCAATATTACTGCAGTTAAAGTCTGACTTATCAATACTTATGCTAGCAATTCCACATGCATCATTCGAACCATTATTGATTTGAGCTGCAGTTACTCCTGCATAACCAGATGAATTTAAAGTAACTGTTACGTTCTGTGCAATTGCAACCGGAGCTGTAACATCACTCACTTGTACATTTGCAGAAGCGCTTGATGAATTTCCATGTATGTCGGTAACCGTTAGTACAACTGTATTACTTCCTACATTGCTGCAATTGAAATCAGTTTTATCTATACTGATGTTTGCTATACCACAAGCATCACTCGAACCATTATTGATATCGGCAGCAGTAATACTTGCTGTACCATTAGCATTTAATGCTATCGATACATTTTGTGCAATTGTTGTTGGTGCTGTATTATCATTCACTACTACATCAAAGTTTACTTGTGATGTTCCTACTGCATTAGTAGCTGTTGCTGTAACTTGAGTAGTACCTACATTAAATACGCTACCTGGTGCAATTGAATATGTAATAGTAGAAGCAGGAATTGCAGTGGTTTCAGTTGCTGCATAATTTACTGTTGCAGAACATGAATTTGCATCTGAGCTTACAGTTATTGTTCCTGGCGATACAATTACTGGAGGTATTCCTGTAATGGTTACGTCGAATGAACAAGTAGCTTTATTTCCTGAAGCATCTACAATTTCAAATGTATTTGTAGTAGTTCCAATTGGGAATGTAGAGCCGCTAGATAAACCAGCTATCTGAGAAATGCTATAGCTGCAATTATCAGCACCTGTTGGAGCAGTATAAGTTACTGATGCACCAGCTGCACTTGTTGCGTATTCATTAATATTAGAAACACAGTTTATAGTTGGTAGGACATTATCCGTAACAACCACATCAAATGTAACCTGTGATGTTCCAACAGCATTTGTTGCAGTAGCAGTTACCGATGTTGTTCCTACATTAAACGTAGAACCTGGAGCTATAGAATAGCTAATTGTTGAAGCTGGAATTCCTACTGTTTCTGTTGCTGTGTATGTTGCAACGGCATCGCATGAATTCGCATTGCTAAATACATTAATAGTACCTGGAGAAACGATAGAAGGTGCTACCCCTGTAACTGTTACATTAAATGAGCAGTTTGCTTTGTTTCCAGATGCATCTACTGCTTCATAACTAACCGTAGTTGTACCAATTGGGAAGGTTGATCCACTAGCTAATCCTGCAGTTTGTGTTAATGTAGTTGAGCAATTATCGCTTACAACTGGTTGAGAGAAATTAGCAACTGCACCGTTTGCACTCGTTGCTGTTAAGTTAATATTACCACTGCAAGTTAATTGAGGGTTAATATTATCAACCACAGTTACAATTGCAGTTCCTGTTGAAATATTATTATTAATATCTTTTACTGTAAGTGTTACAGTATTGTCTCCTAAATTAGAGCAGTTGAAAGTAGTTTTAGAAAGTGTTACTGTTGCAATTCCGCAGTTGTCTGTAGAGCCATTATTTACTTGAGATGCATTTACAGTTGCTTGTCCCAATTGATTTAATGTTACAGTAACATTTTTTGTAATTACCGTTGGTAATGTTTTATCAATGCTTGGCTGACAGAAGCAGTTTGAAATATAACTTTGACTAGTTCCGTTTCCTTGTCCACTACCAGCTAATAGAGGAACACCTTGTGCATTTACAGCACCAATTAATCTTCCACCTGATGTTTGATTTACAGCGAAACCTAAACTTCCCTCAATAGCATCGCTACATCCGTCGTTATCACTGTCTAAATCTACATAATCAGGTGTACCATCATTATCTGTATCTCCACAAGTTGTGAAGTCTGCACCAAACACAAAGTTAACCCACGATTCATCTGCTAAATATCTAAACCCGATACTAGAATAAGTTCCGTTTAAACGGATAATTGCATATCCTTCATTACCTGTTATTTTAGTTGAGCTGTTTTGAGTAACAGCAGTAGACCATAATATTTGTATTGGTTGATCAAATTCTATCGGTACATATTTTCCTGGATTACCTATAGATGAAAATACCAACACAGGGTTTTTCATCGGGCTAGCAAACGATAATGTATTAGTAGAAATATAATCGTTTCTAATCGTTGGATTATTATTTGGAACACCATATTGAGTAGGATAAATTCCATGGTTATAAACACTTGAAGTAGTTCCAACATTAACAGATGATTGGTAAGTATAAGTGATACCATTGATGGTTCCAGTTGCAGTTGTTCCATTAACTTGTGGAGGATTACTCCAGAAGAAATTAGATTTGTTGCACTCTGTAACATCTAATATACCATCGTTATCATCGTCTAAATCACAAGGATCTGCAACGCCGTCACCATCAGTATCAGTAGATATAACCGTAACAGTAGCAGTACCTGTTTTACTGTTTCCATTAACGTCGGTTACTGTTAAGGTTACTGTATTTTGACCAATGGTTGAGCAGTCGAAACTTGTTTTAGATAAACTATAACTTGCAATTGCACAATTATCTGTAGATCCATTATTTATTTGTGCTGGCGTAATATTTACATTACCCGATGCATCTAAATTTACGCTGATATTTTGTGTAATTACAGTAGGTGCAATTGCATCTACTACCGTAACAGTAGCAGTTGCTGTTCCAATATTGCCATTATTATCTTTTACACTTAATACAACATTGTTGTTTCCAACATTGCTGCAATTAAATGTTGATTTATTTAAAGTTATTTCGGCAATACCACATGCATCAGAAGAACCATTGTTTATTTGTGAAGTTGTAATGCTTGCATTACCTGATGCATCTAAATTTATACTAATGTTATTTACTAATACCGTTGGTAAAGTTCTGTCGATATTTGATTGACATGAGCAATTCGCCGAAGAAGTTTTACTTGTTCCGATAGTTTGCCCAGCACCAGCTAATAAAGGTACACCAGAAGTATTTACTGCACCACTTAATCTGTTATTGGTTGTTTGTGCTAATAAAAATCCAGCTCCACCTTCTACGGCATCACTACATCCATCATTATCGCTATCAATATCAACATAATCAGGTGTGCCATCATTATCTGTATCACCACAAGTCGTAAAGTCGGCACCAAAAACGAAGTTAACATAGGTTTCATCTGCTAAATATCTGAATCCTATGCTTGAGTATGTTCCATTTAAACGCACAATTGCATAACCTTCTTGACCAGTAATTTTAGTTGAACTATTTACTGTAATGGTATTGTTGTTCCATAACACATCAATAGGTTGATCAAACTCAATTGGAACTGAAATTGGTCCGCCTCCAACAGATGAAAATACCAATACTGGATTTTTCATTGGACTTGCGAATGTTAGAGTGTTTGTTGAAATATAATCGTTTCTTATGCTTGTTGTATTTGGGATATTATAACTAGCAGGGAAAACACTGTGTGCAAAAAGATTACTAGTGGTTGTTACAGGTTTTGTAGAATTATAAGTATACGTAATACCATTAATAGTTCCAGTAGCAGAATTTCCGTTTACTGTAGGAGGGTTACTCCAAAAAAAGTTAGAAATATTACATTCTACTTCATCTAAAATACCGTCGTTATCATCATCTAAGTCACAAACATCTGCTATACCATCACCATCGGTATCTGTTGTATAAACAACAACATTGATAGGCGAGGAAACTGAGCTACAACCTAAATTGGTAATTTCTACTGTATAGTTTCCAGCAGTAGTTGCCACATAACTAGAGTTTGTTGCTCCTAAGATATTATTACCATTTCGTTTCCATTGATAAGTAAAACTTGCATTAGTATTTGCATTTAATGTAACTGAAGATCCCATACAAAAATTTGTAGGGCCTGCAGGAGTAATACTAGCTGTTGGATAAGCAAATGGAGTGCAATTTGTACCGTTTACAATACCACCCGGTGTAACCCAATTGGATGTAGTACCAGTTCTGCCCATATTTGTTAATGTACCATGACGGCCATTACCACTTGCATCTAATAATGTACCTTCAGTTGAATTATTTCCTCCAGCGATACCTTGGTTAAAATGATAATTTCCTTCTAAGTTTGGTGCTGAGCCTGGAATCTCACAGAATTTGTTGTTTTGTAATTCGCCTTGGCAAATTGCTCTACTCCATATTCTTATTTCATCCATTATACCTGGCATAAATCTATTGGTATTAAATCTTACATCTTTACCAAAATGCATTTTTGCATTAGTGTTACTCCAAATTCCTGTACTTATACCCGAACCAGATGCTGCAAGTGATCCATCTATAAATAATCTGGTCGCATTAGCATCTGCAACACCTGCAATATGATGCCAACCACTAGGTAAGTTAACTGCTGGATGTGTTCTCCAAGTACCGGCATCATTTACGTAAAACTGCATCGATGATCCATTTCCATTGAAGTGCATCAACCATACGTTATTACTCATATTGTCGATACCTACAGTACCTTGACCAATTCCTGAGCCTAATGTATACGTTTGATTAGGTACAATATAAACCCACCATTCTACTGTTATCTCTTTTTGAAATGCAGTAAATGGATTGTTAACGGCTACATAATCGTCGAAACCGTCGAAACTTAAAGCACTACCTACTTGAGCTTCAGATTTATTTGTAAATCCGAGCAAGAGTAAAAAAATAATGCTAAGTGTTTTTATTCTTTTCAGAATAGAGTTGTGGGTATTGGAGCTTCCCTGGACCCACATCGTTGAGTGTAATTTATTGAACATATAGAGGTTAGTTAGTTAAACTCCCCCTTATTAATGTATTGAGTAAGAGAGAGTATATTTAACCAAAAATACCTTATATAAGTAATAGATTATGCTCCAATACGACTAAAGTATGAAAGTAAATTCTATGTTAATGCTTTATTTCCTCATTATTTACTTGAGATGGGAGGCTTTGGTGAATAGACTTAAACATGGCGCTAAATTTACTTACATTAGTATATCCAAAGTGATTTGCTACCTCAGTTACTTTCATTTGCTTCTCTGATAACATTTTAAAAGCAGCCTGCATTTTTTGCTCTTGGTAATATTCTAGTAGTGTTTTTTGATGTAATTGTTTGAATAGATATTTGAGCTTAGTTTCCGAAAATCCTACTTTTTGAGAAATAGGACCTATACCTGGGAATTTTGAATTCAAATTCTCTTTTAAAATTTTTTCTACCTCCAGTAATTTACTTCGGTCATTATTACTTATAAAAAAGTATTCATTTGAAGTTGAATTATTAAAGCTTTTTTCGATAAAGAAATTTAAAAATTCATTTGATTTATTTTCTAGGAATCGATGATCTCTTTCTACAAAATTTATTAAAAGATGTTGTTTTATTTCATTTATAAATAATGGTAAAAAATCTTCTTCTTCAACTGATATAATAAAGCTATCGCGTTTCGATTGAATAAATTCAAGAATTCGTTTAGCATCAATTTTACTATTTTCTATAAATTGATAGAACCAATTTTCCTTAAAATATAGTTGGAATGTCTCAAAATGAGCATCTTTAAAATGATACGTTTTAACTTTTACACTAGGTTTTAAAAGTTGGAACGACGAGTTCTCTAAATGTTCACCATTAATAATTCGTTTAGAAGAATTATTGTGTTCTATGTTTGTATTGTATGTTAAGCAATAATATCCATTAGGGATATCCTTTTTAAAAGTGCTTCTGAAACACACATTGGCTTTAATATATAATGTGCTATAAATTAATATTATATCTTCATTTAATTCATGATATTTTACTGTTGCATCTACAAAAGGCGATTTAGAAACGATCATTTTAAGTTTCTCGTTATGCTTTATAAAAGGCATCCTTCTGAAACTTTCAATCATTAACAATGGTGAGTTGCCTAAATATGGTAATTCGAAAAACCCATCTTTATATTTAAATAGGTAAGGGCGTAATTTCTCATACCATTTATCGATAAACGATATCATGTTGTTGTTTGTTGTTCGAACTAAAGATAATTAAAAATTAATTTTATATACAAATTCATTTTTTTTTTGAATTATTCATCGCATTAAAATATCAATGGAAATAAAAAGCTAACAAACAAAAACCAAATAAAATATACTGGCATGTACACCGCAATTGTATTTTCGATAAGCTGATTCGATGTATTGTTTTTTTGATAATTTATCAATGATTTAAATACTAATAATAAATGAGCAAATATTAACACATTACTTCCCAAAACAGCTACTCGATTTGGAGTTAATCCCCATTCAGCAATTCGAAATAGTATAGCTGATAAAGCAATGCCACAAACTATTATAGTAACTCCTGATAAGAGTGATAGTACAATGCTTTGAAACTTTGATAATTTATCTTTATTAACTCCCGTACTAAAAATAATTAATGCCATCACAATAATTAATAAGAGATTAAATATCATTAAAAACTCTCGATCGTTGTAAGGGTCTTTCCCAGTAGTAAGTATTGCAACTAAATACACACTCAACATAACCAAGACCACCGGACTAAAAATACGTGCTATTAAAGATGTAATGTTCGATAAGATCGTTGGATTATTCTTTAATACAGTACTACCTATAAACGGTATCGATACTATGCCCCATAATGCAATTTTCTGAAAAAAATAATTTTCAATACTAATACCTATTACAGAAAACAAACCTATGGTCATGCCACTTATTAAGCCTACTGCAGCTAACATAAGCCCCGATATAATGGCCAAATCTCCTAAGAACTTAAGAAATTCAATTCGCTTGTCTAATTGATTTTTAAAACTACCTACATAACTTATCCCTAGTACAAAAAACCAAACAAACACCATGTGTACACAAGACATGATAAATGCATCATTTGTATCGTTTCCTGGTATTCCATTGGTAAAACTTGCACATACGATGGCAAATCCAACTATTAAGCCTAATTTAAGTTTACTGAACTTGTTAATGATTCCAAAATAGATACTTAATCCTGGTAGAATTATATAACTTAAATTTCTTCTAAAGAAAATATCGTCTACATGGTTAATCCAATAGGGTAGTTGTACTAATACTCCCGAAATAATAGACAGAATTATTACAGCTATTATTTCATTTTTATCGCCCCACTTTAATCCATTAGGGTTCGAATGCATTGTTTGTTCTTTTTTCATAATGATTATTTTTTATATATTAAAAGTGCTTTGTGTTTCAAAGTAAAAACTCAAAAAAATTTTATTTATTGCTACTTATTAATTTTTCGAGTGCTTTAATATGGTTACTAAATGCTTTTTTGCCTTCTTTACTTATTTTATATTTTGTGTTTGGTTTTCGTCCGATAAACGATTTCTCAACTTCAACAAATTCCTCTCGTTCTAATCCTTTCAAATGACTAGCTAAATTACCATCTGTAATATCTAATAGCTCCTTTAAACTATTAAAGTCAAGGGAATCGTTAACCACTAATGCCGACATGATACCAAGTCTGATACGGTTTTCAAAAGCTTTATTTAAACCCTTAATTGTTATTTTCAATTTCGTACTTATAATAAATGTAAATCCCGTAAATTATATGTGATATTCCGAATCCTAATGACCAGAAAAGTAGGCTAAATTCGATATAATAGCTGCTTAATAAACCTAATAGTAATTGTAGTATTCCTAAATACCTAATATCTGAATAGGTGTATACACTAGCATTTACTAATGCCAAACCATAAAAAATCAAACTTGTAGGAATCAATAAACCTTGATATTGTTTAACAATACAAATGATCATAAATAAACCTCCTACTGCCAATGGAATTAACATATTTAATGCCATACGCTTGGAAACCTTATTCCAAATCTTTTCGTTTTTATTGTTGGCTTTGCGATAGGAGAAAATTATTGCTGTTACTATAGATATCAATAAAACAATAATAGCTAAATAAACAATTGCCGAAATATCTTCGAAATCTTCTACAAAGTTTGTTGGAGCAAATTGAAAAGTGTTTTTAGCAATATAAGCAGCAATTAAAGCATAAATTCCAGCCATAACTCCCGATAAACCTGATAAGGAGAGGAATTTGCTCGATCGCTCCATCATCGATCGAATCTCTTGTATATCCTGTAAATAATCGTTTTCTTTTTTCATTTAAAAGTGCTTTGTAATTCAAAGTTGCAATTAAAAATTCATAAATCAAAATAAAAAAATGAAAAAATAGGGGAGTTTATTCAACCAATCCGTTTTGCATGGCGTATTTTACCAATCCTGCAATGTTTCTAACATTCAGTTTGCTAATCAGATTTTTTCGATGGGTTTCAACAGTATGAGTACTTATAAATAGTTTTTCGGCTATTTCAGCGGTTGTAAATTCTTGAACAATGAGTTTCAATACATCAATTTCCCGATCTGTTAATTCAATAAGGTGTTTAAATTTCTCGTCGGTTTTCTTTTTCTGCAATCCATCCATAATACGTGCAGTAACCTCCTTACTAAAATAGGAGTCGCCATTTACTACTGTTTCAATAGCTAATTTTAATTCCTTCGCATCGGTATTTTTTAATAGATATCCATCGGCTCCTACCTTTAGTAGCTTTTCAATATAATCTCTGCTACTAAACATAGTTAACATCAATATTTTTATTTGAGGATAACTCTTTTTAATTTGTTTGGTGGCTTCAATTCCATCCAATACCGGCATATTTATATCCATCAAAATTATATCGCAAGATTGATGTGTTAATAAATCTACTAGCTCTTGTCCATTCGATACCTCTGCAATAATTTCAATATTATCCATCGAATCTACTAAAGATCGTACTCCTTCTATAAAGAGTTGATGATCGTCGGCAATGATTATTTTTATCATAATAACATGTTTAAAGGAATTTCAATAATCGACATACTTCCATTACCAATACTCGATTCAATATGATATGTACCATTAATTTTTTTGGCTCTGGCTTCAATGCTAGCCAATCCTAAGCCTCCACTCATTTTCTTTTCATCAACATTAAAACCTACTCCATTATCCTCAATACTTACACTGATGCTATCTTCATCCTTATTTATTTGAATTGTTATTTTAGAAGCCTTTGCATGTTTTAAGATATTATTGATAATTTCTTGTACCATTCGATAAATGGCAACCTCAATTTTCATATCCAATCTTCCATTTAAGCCATAAACATTCAAGTTGCAACTAATAACTCCACTGTTATCAATGCTCTCCACTAATTCTTCAAGTGCCACAACTAATCCAAAGTTACTAACGATTCCAGTACTTAAGTTATGAGAAATTCTACGTACTTCTACACAAGCCTCGTCGAGTAATAAATTTGCCTTTGTGTATTGCACTTTATTTTCTTCTACAGCCTGATCGATTTTATTGTCGAGTGCACTAAATAATAATTTAACGGTAGATAACATACTACCTAAGCGGTCATGTAAATCAACAGCAATTCTTTTACGCTCTTCTTCTTGTCCTTCCATCATTGCATCGTAAGTTTTTAATTCTTGTTCGTTAATTAAATTTTTTATTTTTTGTTGTGCAATGAGTTCGTTCTTTTTTGCTAAACGTGTTCGCTGTCTGTAAACATAGGTTAGAATGATGATACTAATTAGTAAAAACAGTGTGCTAATTAAAAGCAATATATTTCTATCTTCTTTTGCTTTATTTTGAGCATTTAATAACTCTATTTCTTTTACTTTTTTCTCAGTTTCATATGCCACATTCATTTCTGCAATTTGTTTTACTTTTTCTAAATTCAACAGGGAGTCTGAAATAGAATTAAATAAAACAAAATAATTATAGGCTTTTAAATAATCTCCTTTTAAAGCATACGCATCAGAAAGTATTTCATAACACCTCGAAAGTCTGTATTTATCATCAATCTCTAATGCAATTTTTTTTGCAAAATTAAGGTGAGATATACCCAGGTCGGCTTGTTTTATGCCTACATATAAATTGCCTAAATTGAACTCTAACATTGCCTGTTCATGTGGCATTTCTAATTCTTTATATGCCTGAATCGATTTTTTAAAGTAAGTTACAGCTTGTTTTATATTTCCAAGTTCATCATAACATAAACCTAAATAATTATATAATCCGGCAGTATAAGTTGGATTCTTTAATATCCGATCATTAATATCTTTCGCTTTCAGGTAATAATATAATGCCTTATCATTCTCACTTTGTTTAAAATACAATACTCCATATTCTATGTAAGTTTGATATATTAATGCATTGTCTTCTGATTTTGAAAAAATAATCAAAGCCTTATCGAGAAAGTTTTTTGATTCGTTATAATTTTGGTAGGTAGTGTTTAGATTTGCAAGTTCTACATAAATACCTCCAATTGATAAAGAATCTTTTGCTTTATCATATAGTCGTAATGCTTTGTACATGTAATGGAAAGCAGAATCCTTTTTTCCCATATTCCTAAAAGCATAACTCATTTGTTGGCATAGGCTAGCCATGCCAACAATGTTATTGAGTTCTTCACGTATCGTATACCCTTGTTTGAAATAATAGATTGCTGAATCTGGCTTACCTTTGATATTCATAAGAGCACCAAATCGCATGAATGCCATGCCTAAACCAGCTTTGTAGTTCGCTTTTTTCGAAAGCTTAAAGCCTTGCTCAGCCAATATCCACGACGAATCATTGTTGAATTCTTGGTAATCCATGGCCTGATAAAATATTTCATTTATCGCTAGCGTATCAGATACTTCTGCATTGTTTGAAAAACAATTATTGAAAGTACAAATGAATAATAAAAAGCAAACTATATATTTCATATGGCTATAATTATACATTCAGTGTACTTGGAGGGTCATTACTTTCCACTAATGGCCATGCAGTCGCATACAAATCTGTTTCAGTAGATTCTTGTAATAATACACCTTTGTGTGTATCTGAATTATATCCATTTACACAAATGGAAGTATAAGTTGCTGTTTTATCTGCGCCGTTAACTACGTAATACGCTGGGCTTTGAGAATAAATTAAAAATGTTTTATGTGGATTTGCAACATCAAGTATGTTTGCTTGTAACTCAGTGCTACGTTGTAATGAGAGATTTTTACCAACAGACTTATTCGCGGGATAATCTACCAAGGCTCCAACAAAATAAGTGTTTGTATTACTATTCGATTGAATGACGAAACATCTACCTGCACAAACATAGTCGTTGTTAGTTTCTCCCGCAGGATTTGCAAATTTTAGGGATTTTGGATCAATAAAAACCTTTTTTGGTTGAAGTCCACTTGTATCACCTTTCTTATTTGTATTTTTTGCTTTTAAAGTAACAATTTGAATGTTGGGTACTGATCCATCTTCTGAATAAACAGGGAATGGCTTTAACATGTATGTAGCCGTTTCACCGCTATAACCTGTGTCTAGGGTAAAACCATCAACATTGTATGTTAATTCTGTGCCGCTACTGTTTAGTTTAGGTTCAGCATTAATCACTTCGAAATATCCAGGATCATTGATTGGTAGATCAAAAAACACTAAATAAAAATACTGATTGTTATCTGTTTCCGATTGTAACAGAATAAAACGAGGGTTGGTTATTAAACTCATGATTTTTTTGGGTTTTAAGGTTAGTATTAAATAAATTTATTATTATTTATCGAGGTTTGCTATAATATTTTTATTGATGGTTGAGTCAATAGGTATATATGCTTTTGTTTCTGAATAAATCCTGCTTCCTCCCATCAATACTAAAGTGACTCTATAATATCTCATTTTGCTGATATCATCATTCGAATCTAGCACATGCGCAAAATTGTAATTTACTTGAAAATTCGACTGTCCTAAAGCCTTTCTAGAAGTTAGAGTCTTATAGTTCATGTTGTCAAAAGAATATTCAATTAAATAATAGCTGGTATTCATTTCTTTTTTATTGTTCCATGAAATAATAGGACAATCATTGTTCCCTTCAACTTTTAATTGAATATTATTGTTAACAGGGTGTTGTGCTAATGATACAATAGATAAAAGTAAGTTAAGCACTAGAGCGATACTGAATGTTAAAGTTTTCATACTATTTAGATTTAAATGGTTTCTATTTTTTGATTGATTAACAATTCAAAAGTACAGCCATTAAAAACCCTACACATCACCAGTACTATTGATTTAATGATATCACTGAATTCAGTGATATTGTACTTCTGATACTTATAAATGAGGATTTAAGTGTACTTTTAATAAACCTCAATTAAACTAACTAACAATATGAAAAAGCTAACCTTCCTAATTTTAATGCTATTCTCGAGTATTTTAGCATATTCTCAATTTCCAACGCCCTATTGTGGGCCACTTACATTTGTAGATGGCGTTGAACCTATAACGCTCGTTAATTTTGCAGGAATCAATAATACAACGGCAGCAACTTCTGCCACAGCACACGAGAATTTTATTGTTCAAACAGCTAATGTTACAGCCGGACAATCGTATCCAATCGTATTAAAAGGTAATACCGTGGGTCAATTTACCACCACTTTTACTGTATTTATAGATTGGAATCAAGACAATGATTTCTTTGACCTTAATGAATCTTTTTTAATTGGTGATATTTTTAACTCAACAGGAACAGACACTACAACATTACGTGGAACAATAAATATCCCTCATTACGTAAGATCGGGCACAACTCGTATGAGAGTTGTAAAAACATATACAGATGGTGATCCTACTTATTATCCTATGCCATGTACAAACTTATCGACATTTGGACAAGCAGAGGATTACAGCATTTCAGTAACATCTATACCCCAATGCTTAAATGGAACACTTTTCCCTGTAGGAGTGGTAAATAATTTATTATGCGACGGTACAAGTAGTATTGTATCTACCAATTCAAGTACTAATAATTATTTTGAATTGAAAGTTATTGAAGGAAAAGATTATAAAATCACAAGCTCAATTGCTACCGATTATTTTACCATTGCGAATAAAAATGCAAGTTTTACGATGTATGCAGGAACAAATCCTATGATATGGAAAGCAGAGATATCTGATACCATTCGTGTTTATCTGCATTCGAATGTTACTTGTGGAACCGATACACTTAAAAGAATTACTAAAGTAGCATGTGGACTAGAATGTTTAAATGGGGGATTATTCCCAGCTCAAACTTTTATCCCTAGTATTTGCGATGATAGTACAGAAAATATCATTTCAACAATGGCAAATACTGGTCAATACAGCAATGTGCAAGTTGAAAAAGGTTCAACTTATGTTTTCAGTACAGGTGTAAATACAGATATTATTACATTAAGTGTTGATGGTGAATACGTGAGCTATAAAGGTAATAGTCCATTATTATGGCGCTCCGATACAACTCATACTATTCGTTTTTATGCAAACAGCGATGCTGATTGTAATTCTGATACCATCAAAAGAACAAAATCTATAATATGTAAGAAATTATTAGTGCCTGGCTGTGTATCTAATATGTATCCAGAAAATAATGATACTTTATATGTTAGCATTGCAACGTATGATTTTGGTTTCGAGGCACCAAGTACTGGGGGAGAAGTAGAGTCTTATGTATTTAATGTGGGCTTGGATTCGTTAAGTGCATTTTATGTTTTCGAATTTCCTCCTATTACTCAATTTCAAGTTACACTAGATGCGTCGGATATAAATAAAACCTATTATTGGTGGATTACTTCAAAAAATGCGGCGGGTACTTCTACCTGTAATCCAATAAAACATAAAATTAGAGTATTACAACGCCCAGTAGGAATTAATACCATTAAACAAGGAGGATTTACAGCCTATCCAAATCCTGTTGAAAAAAATCTAAGTATTTTAAATACTACAGAAATTGAAAAAATTGAAATTATAAATATGATTGGGCAAACAATAGATGTTATAGAAGTACATGCATCTCATGTAATCCTAGATATGAGTAATTATCAGACTGGAGTGTATCAAGTGAAATTAACAACTATTGATAATGAATTAAAAGTTATGAAAGTAATTAAGAAATAGATTTGTAGTATTTTTGAAAGAGCCGCATTTATTGCGGCTTTTTTTGTTTCTTTATTTTTTTCTAAATTATATGTATAGCAACTTACCCGTTTTAACTATCGATGCTCCAGAAGAAGATTATTTATACACTGATCCTTCGCAGATAGAAAACGCAGGAATGGGATTGTATACTGCCATCAGAATTTATAAAAATGAAATAATTGCTGTTTTTGATGGTGAAATTATTGATGAGCAAACTCAAAACTTAAGAATAAGTAAAAAAGAACATGCCTATTTTGTGATTCTTCTAAATGGTAAGGTAATGGACTCAATGCATAGCAATTGTTTTGCAAAATTTGCAAACGATGCTGATGGAATAAGTAAATCAATATTCAAAAACAATTCTTTTATAAGCCTCGATGAGAACGATCGACCTTGTATAGTAGCCTCTAGAACGATAAAAGTAGGGGAGGAAATATTTTGTAGTTACGGAGAAAATTACTGGCTCTAATAAAATTCTATTGTAATATTTTTAAATAAAAAAACCAGGTACAATTTTGTACCTGGTTCTTAAGAAAAATTATATCTACATTATTATTTCTTTACAAACTTTGTTCTGTAGTTACTATTGTTTTCAGATGTTAATGTTATAATGTACATGCCTGATGTTAAATCTTTAACCTTAACAGTTAATACATTATTGCCTTTTACAACTTCTGATTTCTCAGTTAATACAACTCTACCATTTAAATCGGTAATATTTACTGTAACCAATTCTTCATTACTTGATTCGAAGTTAATGTTTACATTTTCAGTACTTGGATTTGGGTATATTTTAACTGAATTGCTAAAGTTGTTGTTTATACCAGTAGCTGCACCAATTACTACACCATTGTTTCTGTAATTTCTAATAAACTGACCTCTTACTTCACCATTTGGGAAATTAGTTGTGTGGAAGTTTACATAAACACTATCATTTCTTCTGAATGTGATAGATTGTGCATTGTTAAATGCTGGTGTATTCATGTTTGTCCAGTATCCAAATGCTGCATTGTTCATGAAATTTAATTCATACACTACACCACCATTTTCACCTTTAATACCTTTGTGTAAATGTGCAGCATTAATTGCACCACTTGAACCAGAAACAGTAATCATGTAATGTAAATTTCTGCGATCTCTATCGTACGTTACGATACCACTACCC
>JACCDS010711914.1_pt1 | contig 16848 bp, 15 predicted proteins | sample 7446441 | NCBI WGS metagenome assembly JACCDS01 (sample SAMN15323445, study PRJNA562643) | freshwater metagenome | isolation source: river surface water | place: USA:Blue River Watershed | collected 2017-08-17
GATCAAGGAGAACATGGACATCCAGCTCGAGCAATGCCACGAGGCGCCGTTCTATACGCTGGGCCCGCTGACGACCGACATTGCGCCGGGCTACGATCACATCACCTCCGGCATCGGTGCCGCACAGATCGGCTGGTATGGCTGCGCGATGCTGTGCTATGTGACGCCGAAGGAGCACCTCGCCCTGCCCAACAAGACCGATGTGAAGGACGGCATCATCACCTACAAGATCGCGGCGCACGCAGCCGATCTGGCCAAGGGCCATCCGGGTGCGCAGATACGCGACAACGCCTTGTCCAAGGCGCGCTTCGAATTTCGCTGGGAAGACCAGTTCAACCTCGGCCTCGATCCGGACAAGGCGCGTGAGTTCCACGACGAGACGCTGCCGAAGGACTCGGCCAAGGTCGCTCACTTCTGCTCGATGTGCGGTCCGCATTTCTGCTCGATGAAGATCACGCAGGACGTGCGCGATTATGCGCAGAAGCAGGGTATCTCGGAGATCGATGCGCTCAGGCAGGGGATGGAAGTGAAAGCGGTCGAGTTCGTCAAGAGCGGCGCCGAGATCTATCGCAAGCAGTGATGATCGCGATCGAGCTCAATGGCGAGCCGCGCGCGGTGCGCGACGGCGACTGCGTACAGGACCTGATCGACGCGCTGTCGCTGGCCAACCAGGCGCTCGCCGTCGCCGTCAATCGCGAAGTGGTGCCGCGCGCAGGCTGGCGCGAGCATCGCCTCGCCGGTGGTGACAGGGTGGATATCGTCAGGGCCATTGGCGGCGGGTGACGCCGCTGCAGCCAGGAGCACCAACCAAGGAACCGCATGAACATGACTGACCTGAAACCGGACGAGGGCCTCACCATCGCCGGCAAGACCTACCGCTCGCGCCTGCTGGTCGGCAGCGGCAAGTACAAGGATCTCGACGAGACACGCCGCGCGACCGAGGCATCGGGCGCGCAGATCATTACCGTCGCGATCCGCCGCGTAAACATCGGGCAGGACCCGAACGCGCCCAGCCTGCTGGACGCCGTGCCGCCGTCGCAGTACACGATCCTGCCGAACACGGCCGGCTGCTACAACGCGAAGGACGCGGTCTACACGCTGCAGCTTGCGCGCGAACTGCTGAACGGCCACACCCTGGTCAAGCTGGAAGTGCTGGGCGACGAAAAGACCCTGTTCCCGAACATGCCGGAGACGCTGAAGGCCGCCGAGACGCTGGTGAAGGACGGCTTCGATGTGATGGTCTACTGCAGCGACGACCCGATACAGGCAAAGATGCTGGAAGAGATCGGCTGCTGCGCCGTGATGCCGCTGGCGTCGCTGATCGGCTCCGGCATGGGCATCCTGAATCCCTGGAACCTGTCCCTGATCATCGAGCAGGCGAAGGTGCCGGTACTGGTCGACGCCGGCGTCGGTACCGCCTCGGATGCGGCTATCGCGATGGAGCTGGGCTGCGACGGTGTGCTGATGAATACGGCAATTGCCGGCGCGACGGATCCGGTGCGCATGGCGCGCGCCATGAAACTGGCGGTGGAAGCCGGCCGCGATGCCTTCCTCGCCGGTCGTATTCCGCGCAAGTTCGCTGCGTCGCCCTCGTCGCCGATGGCTGGCCGCATCGCATGACCAGGCCGTGCGTGCTGGTGTTTGCCGGACTCGATCCGAGTGGCGGCGCCGGCATACAGGCGGACATCCAGGCAATCAGCGCGGCGGCAGTGCATCCGCTGCCTATCGTCACGGCGCTGACCGTGCAGGATAACCAGCGTGTGCATGCGGTGCATCCGGTCGAGGCGGCGATCTTGCGCGAGCAGTTTCGCGTACTTGTTGAACGGGGTACGCGCATCGATGCGGTAAAGATCGGCATCGTCGGCAGCGCCGAGAATGCTGGCGCGATCGCTGAGGCGATCACGCAGCTGCGTACGTTGTACGCCGGCATCCCGGTCGTGCTCGACCCGGTGCTCGCCAGCGGACATGGCGACCTGCTGACCCGCGGCGATGCGGTGCAGGCGCTGGCGCCGTTGCGTCGGCTTGCCACCCTGGTCACACCGAACCTGCCGGAGGCGCGGGCGCTGTGCGACATCGACGACATCACCGCGCAGGCGCGGCGGCTGCTGGGCGAGGCGCCGCATGTGCTGATCAAGGGCGGGCATGGCAGCGGCGATATGATCGTCAACCACTGGTTTTGCGCCGCTACCCAGCGCAGCTGGCAGTGGGCGCGGCTGAGCGGTGAGTTTCACGGTTCCGGATGCACGCTCGCGTCGGCGATTGCCGCGCGGCTTGCGTGCCGGCAGGACATGGAAACCGCCATTGACGGCGCACAGGCGTATACGCAGCGCAGTCTTGAGCAGGCATTTGCGATCGCGGACGGACAGTGGATTCCGGATCGCAGGGGAGAAATACAATGAAAGGCCTTTATCTCGTCACGCCCGATTGGGACGATACCGAACAGCTGCTGGCGGCCAGCGAGCAGGCGATACAGGGCGGCGCCACGCTGCTGCAGTATCGGCACAAGACGGCTTCCGACGCCTTGCGTCGCGAGCAGGCGCAGGCCTTGCTGGCGCTGTGCCGCCGGATGAAGCTGCCACTGATCATCAATGACCATGTTGAGCTGTGCGAGGCGATCGACGCCGATGGCGTTCATGTCGGCGGTACCGATGCCTCGGTGGCCGAGGCGCGCGTACGGGTGGGTACCGAAAAGATAGTCGGCGCATCCTGCTACGGCGATCTGCAGCTTGCCCATGCTGCGAAGGCCGCCGGCGCCAGCTATGTCGCGTTCGGCGGCTTCTATCCGTCGCGCGTGAAGAAGTATGCAGTGACGACGGCGCCGGACATCATTACGCTGGCGAACCAGACGCTGGATATCCCGCTGTGCGTGATCGGCGGCATGACCGCGGATAACAGCAAGCCGCTCGTTATGCTGGGCGCACAGATGGTGGCAGCCATCAGCAGCGTGTATTCGGCAGCGGATCCGCGTAGCGCAGCGGGCGAGTTTGCTGCACTGTTCCGATAAGCGAATCCGGGCGATGATCATCGCCGATCCTTTCCGCCTCGTCGCCTGAATTCTTTCGTCGATCTCTTCGTTTCGTCTGGTTTTTGACCTCCCTGTGCGCTCTACTCGCGCAGCGAGGAACTCGCCTGTGCACACGGCTACTCAGCAGCGGTCTTGAGCGAAGCTCGAATGATTTTAAATAAATAATCATTAGCCGATTTATGTTGAGCAAGGGAGTGCCGATTGTCTTTCGGATTGTCAGACCTGCAGTACCTGATGCAGCAACTCGGTCCGGCGATGCCGGAGATCACTACCATCATTCAGGAAGATAGAGACAGCTGGCAAGTCGAACTGGACGAGGCGCTGTCCTTGCAGTTGTGCTGGCAGGAACAGCCACCGCGGATACGGATGCGTTGTGCCATCGCCAGGCCGGACGACGATGTGCTGCTGGCCGGCGAATACGAGGTCGGTGATGCGTCACTTGATACCTTGCGCCGGCTGGTCATTGAATTCCTGACGACCGCCGGGCAGGCACCGGCATCTGCGTCCGTGGCCGGATCCATCCTGCCTGTACTGCCTGCGTACAGCAGCGCGCAGCGTGATGAACGAGACTCTGCGGCCAGCGGAGATAGCTCATCGGGGGGAGCAATCTGACCGGGCCACGCGTTGCCGGCATCGGCGCTCGGCAGCATGATTGCAGCGATCGCCCCGCTGTCGCTGCAGTGCGCCGGCATATAATCGCAGGATGCAAAACCTCCTGCACAATCTCAATCCCGAGCAGCTCGCTGCCGTTACCCTTGCTGCCCAGCCGGCCCTGATCCTTGCCGGCGCAGGCTCCGGCAAGACGCGCGTGCTGACGACCCGCATCGCGTGGTTGATCCAGACGGGACAGGTGTCGCCGGCTGGCATTCTTGCGGTCACCTTCACCAACAAGGCCGCCAAGGAAATGCTGGCGCGGCTGTCGGCGATGTTGCCAATCAATACGCGCGGCCTGTGGATCGGCACCTTCCACGGCTTGTGCAACCGGCTCTTGCGCGCGCATTACCGTGATGCCGCGCTGCCACAGACCTTCCAGATCCTGGACAGCTCCGACCAGCTGTCCACCATCAAGCGTTTGCTCAAGCGACTGAATGTCGATGATGAGAAGTATCCGCCGAAGCAGCTGATGTACTTCATCAACAGTGCGAAAGACCAGGGCCTGCGTGCCGGCGCCGTCGAGGCCAGTGATGATTTCACGCGCAAGTTCGTCGAGCTGTACGCCGCGTATGACGAGCAGTGCCAGCGCGAGGGCGTGGTCGATTTTGCCGAACTGCTGCTGCGTAGTTACGAGCTGCTCTCGCGTAACCAGCCGCTGCGCGAGCATTACCAGGCGCGCTTCCGGCACATCCTGGTCGACGAATTCCAGGACACCAACGATCTGCAGTACCAATGGCTGAAGCTGATGGCCGGCCAGCACAATGCGGTATTCGCGGTCGGTGATGACGACCAGAGCATCTATGCGTTCCGCGGAGCTAACGTCGGCAACATGGCCGCGTTCGAACGCGAGTTCCATGTGCAGAACCTGATCAAACTTGAGCAAAACTATCGCTCGCACGGGCACATCCTCGATTCTGCCAACGTGTTGATTTCGCATAACCGGCGCCGGCTTGGCAAGAATTTGCGCACCGACGCCGGCCACGGCGAGCAGGTGCGTGTGTACGAGGCGTCGAGCGACCTGCAGGAGGCACAGTGGCTGGTTGATGAAACGAAGAGCCTGATCGCCGAGGGCTGGCTGCGCAGCGAAGTCGCGATGCTGTATCGATCAAACGCGCAGTCACGCGTGATCGAGCATGCACTGTTCAGTGCGGGCTTGCCGTACCGCGTGTACGGCGGCCAGCGCTTCTTCGAGCGTGCCGAGATCAAGCACGGCATCGCCTATCTGCAGCTGATCGACAACCCGCACAATGATTCGGCATTCCTGCGCGTGGTGAACTTTCCCACGCGTGGCATTGGTGCGCGCAGCATCGAGCAGTTGCAGGATGCGGCGCGCCAGCTCAGCCTGTCGCTGTATGCGGCCGTGCCGCATGTGGCCGGCAAGGCGGGCAGCGCACTCGGTACGTTCGTGAAGCTGATCGAGGGTATGCGTTTTGAGACGCAGCAGCTGCCGCTGCCGGAGATGGTGCAGGTGATGCTCGAGAAAAGCGGGCTGATCCTGCATTACCAGTCCGAGAAGGAAGGCGCCGACCGGATCGAGAACCTGGAGCAGCTGGTCGCCGCCGCGACCGTCTTTGTGTCGGAAGAGGGCTTCGGCATGGATGCGCCGGCGTTGCTGGGCCCGCAGGCGCAGCCGGCTGCGCCTGCGCTGGTCGATGGCGATGGTATCGAAGTGATCGATGCCGATGCGCCGCTGTTGACCCTGATGTCGCCGCTGTCGGCCTTCCTTTCGCATGCGTCGCTGGAGGCCGGCGACAACCAGGCACAGGCGGGGCAGGACGCGATCCAGCTGATGACGGTGCATTCCGCCAAGGGGCTGGAGTTCGATGCGGTGTTCATCACCGGCCTGGAGGAGGGCCTGTTCCCGCATGAGAACAGCGAGCAGGCCGATGACGGTGTCGAGGAAGAGCGACGGCTGATGTATGTGGCGATCACGCGCGCGCGCAAGCGGCTGTACATGAGCTTTGCGCAGACGCGCATGCTGCACGGGCAGACGCGTTACAACATGAAATCACGTTTTTTTGATGAGCTGCCCGAGGAAAGCCTGAAATGGCTGTCGCCGAAGGTGCAGTCGCACTGGTTCGGCTTGCCGCAGCAGAAGGCCGCATGGATCGATTCACCGGAGGTTGGCAACAACCAGATCGCGCAGAAGATGAACCGCGATGTCGGCTGGCGCATCGGCGAAAGCGTGCGTCATGCGAAGTTCGGCGAGGGGGTGATCGTCAACATCGAAGGCAGCGGCACGCAGGCGCGCGCGAACATCAACTTTGGCCGCAATGGCATGAAACTGCTGGATCTCGGGATTGCGAAATTGGAGCGGGTACCCTGAAAGCGGCATCGGCCGTGGTATCCGTTGCGCGCCGTTGCTCCCGGGCCGGCTAGGTACTCACGGTCCGGGGCCCTCGAAATGCGCGCTTCTCGAATGTTTTGATATCGCGTGTCAGGTCCTTCATAACGGCGGCTGCAGAGGCCCTTACCGACGCATCGATCGGGAGGCTCTGCCGTATGAGCGCGTGGCGCGCCGTCAGGTAACTCAGCCGCATCCATGCTTCAGGGTTCAGCGGCACCGTGCGCGACGCGGACAAGATGCGTTGTTGGTCCGCGACCGCTTGAACATCCTGTTCCGATACTGACCGCTTTCCCTTGTCCCGCATGGGCCGGCGCAACTGCGCCTCGTGGCGTCTTAGCAGGCGCTTGGCAACGTCCTTGCCACCGAGGTGATACGTCGACAAGAGCTGGTCTATCCTTTCTTCAGTCGCCTTGTGTTGCTCGATCAATTCCCGACGCATCATCAGATAATCAGCCAGCGTCAGCAGGCAACTGGGTGACAATCTGCTCGCTGTCAGCGCGATGAATAACGCACGGTCTGCATCATCGGTAAGCAGTTCTGTGACTTCATCCAGATCGCGCTTTTCAAACAGTGCATCTTCCAGCCTGATGGCGTGCGGCCGCAGTGCGTCACGTGCGGATCGGTGCTGGGGAAAACTCAGTGCGAAGCTGCCCGGGAATTGGTTCAGGATCTTCTTTTCGTCCTGCGTATATCCATCGGTTGCCCTGCCTTGCCTTATGGCTTCGATAAACCGGATAAATGCATCGATTCGTGCAGGGTGGACAGCAAATCCGGCAGCGACCGCAGCCGGTCCAGGGCTGCTCGCTCGCTCGCCGCTGTTTCGCGCTGCATGGTGGGGGTAACGAGCGGCTCTGTCGATAGTTCGGCACTGCTGACCGCACAGCCTGGATGCCTGGCAAAGTCGCACAAGATGTAGAGGCCACGCAGCGCCCCTGACTCGGTGGGGTCGGATTGCGATGTGATCACATGCCGAGTGATCAGGAAATGACGATACCAGGCCGCCATTTGGTTCAGATAGGCGTCGAGGGTCGGTGCCCATTGGGGATCGGGTATTGCGCACTCGATCATCATATCGATGGCGGCTTCATGTGCGGTCGCTTCGCGGATGGAGCCTCCTCGCTCAAATTCCTGCTGAAGGTTTCTGATCGACACAAGCCTCGCCGTGCTGTCGCGTGTCTGCGCGACCCTCAGTACCTCCGCCACCTGTTGCCGCGCCCAGCGGCGGCGCAGCGGCATCAACAGCAGGTGCGTGATTTTCTCCCAGAGCGAGCTTGCCCCGGGCGTTCGAATAGCCGAGTGAGCAACGCAACTTTCGCGGCATTGTTTGCGGGACGCACGTCCGCCAGTAATTCCGGTTCATGTGGGGTGCCCGCTATGGTCGCCGCAGCAGACGAGGCTTTCATAGGTCCTCGCAAAAAGTTGAACATTCCGCTGAGTTAGTTCCTTACGGAAATTTCTCGGCGGAGATGTTGTTTTTTTGAGACTAATTGGACTGAGGATGTAGCCGAATACCAATTTTTTCTTTTGTGTCGTTAAGCCTGCGTCGATTCGGGCCCGATCAAACGTGAGCGTCAACGCTGCAGACGCCTTTGTGCGACTCGATTGCTGTCGTACGCAGCAAAGCGCAGACTTTTCGCAGTCGTCTCTATCAACACGTCGCTGCGCGTCGCGTAATTTGATAGAGGTTCTAAGTCGGCGACTGTTCCGGCCGGTCGAACACCGCTGTGTAGGTGGGATAGAACGAGCAATACATGATCAGCGTGAGCAGGACTGACAGCGGCATCAGCAGCATCACGGTCACGAGTGTTTTCCCCAGCAAGAATCCCAGCACTGCACTGAGGAACGCCGGTACGGCGATGCCGACCACGATCCAGCCGAGCGCATACGCGAGGAAAGCCCTGCCGCAACGGCGCACCGCGAAGAAACTGTAGAAGATGGCCTTGAACAGTCCCATGCGCTGCCAGGTGACCAGCGGTGCTGCATGCCACAGGCCCATCGCAAACGGCAGGTAGACCAGCGCCGAAAACAGCATGGCCAGCGGCAGGCTGTCGATAGCCACGCCTTCTGCGTCAGGCTTGATTTGCCCCGACAAGAGTTTCCAGAAGACGCCGCCATCGATCAGCGCCGATGCAGCGACTGCAGCGATGGCCGCCAGCATGTACAGCGCGCCCAGCCTCAGCAACGTACCCAGCGCCGGCGAGCGGAAGGCAGTCAGCAGCAGGCCGGGCCGGACTTTGCGGCCGGCTTCGATGTCGACGCAGGCCTGCATGAAGGCTTGCGTGAAGACCGGCATCAGCAGCAGGGGCAGCAGTTGCCCGAGCAGCGGTATCAGTACCAGCGTGTACATCAGCAGCATGTACAGCAGGAACAGCATCGACAGTTCGGCCGGCTGCTTGCGGAACAGCACGACGCCTTGCCTGATCCAGTCGATGCCGGCGCTGGCGGGGAGGCGCGGCATCATCAGGCCAGTGCCTCGACCGCGTGTCCGATCCGCTGGCGCAGGATGCGCTCGAAATGGGTCGGATCGTGCGGCGTCAGCATCTCTGCTTCGCGCGGCAGGTAAAAATCATAAAGTCGTGACAGCCAGAAGCGCAGCGCGGCCGCGCGCAGCATTGCCGGCCAGGCGTTTTCCTCTTCGCGGGTGAACGGACGTACGGCTCGGTAGGCATCGAGCATTGCGCGCACACGCTGCGGATCGGTTGCGCCGCTGTCGAGGTCGATGCACCAGTCGTTCACGGTGACAGCCACATCGAACAGCCAGGTATCGCAGCCGGCGAAGTAGAAGTCGAAAAAGCCTGACAGCCGCTCGCCGTCGAACATCACGTTGTTGCGGAACAGATCGGCATGGATCGGGCCGCGCGGCAGCGCGTGGTAAGGCGCCGACGCTGCGAAGGCTTCCTGAAAGTGCATTTCTGCGCGCAGCAGTCGTTGCGCGTCCTCCGGAAGGTAGGGCAGCACGACCGGCGCGCTCTCACGCCACCATTCGAGTCCACGCAGGTTCGGCTGGTACAGCGGATAGTCCTGCCCTGCGAGGTGCATCCGGGCGAGCATCGCGCCGACCTCGCGGCAGTGCACCGCCTGCGGCGATGGCTGCCAGTCGCCGTGCAGCTTCGTCACGATCGCTGCCGGCTTGCCGTGCAGCGCATTGATGATCTCGCCACGATCGCTGGCAATCGGCGCCGGCACCAGCACGCCGCGCTCGGCGAGGTGGCGCATCAGGTTCAGGTAGAACGGCAATTGCTCAAAGCTGAGCTTCTCGAAAATGGTCAGTACGAACTCGTCACGGTCGGTGACGAGGAAGAAGTTGCTATTCTCGATGCCGGAGGAGATGCCCTTGAGCGCCCTGACTGCGCCGATCGGGAATCGGGCCGCCCAGGGAATGATCTCTTCCAGGGTGACCGGGGTAAAGACTGCCATAGCTGTAATTGCTGTAATTGCTGTAATTGTTCGTCGGCGGAGCCGGCGGCTGTTGTCGGATTTATCGTTGCGGCGGCGGCAAGGCCCGGTTGTCCGAGGCAGACCCGGAGCGGAACTGGAAAATCTCCCAGGTCGCGGCACGGCCGCCTTCCTGGTAATACGGTATCTGTTCGGCCGGCGTCACATGGTAAACGTTGCCACCGCGCTGTACCCGCACCGAGGTCAGCGCATTTTGTTCGCGCGTCTGCGTGATGCTGGTGGTGCCATCCGGCACCCGGGTCGATGCGATCGGGTTGTCGGGCGATGGGGTGTCGATCGGCACGTCGTCCGCCTGGGCTACAGCAGCGGCAGCAGACAGCAGTGCGCCAACGCAGGCAAGACGCAGGACAGGCAGGCTGGACAGGAGCAGGTTCATCGGGATAGGGGGCAAAGGGCGCCGCAGGCCGGCGCAATGTGACCATTCTAGCAAACCGCGCCGCAAGGCCTCCACAGGGGCCTCTGGCACTTGCAAACTCTGCCATAATCGGGCGCGCTTGCCGCGTCGCGGCCTGCTCCCTTTTCAGACACTGCCGCAACCGCGGCGGGGCTTTCCGGTCGCTTTTCAGATGAACAATACCCTGCTGTTGGTCGACGGTTCCAGTTACCTGTACCGCGCTTTTCACGCGATGCCCGACCTGCGCAACGCCGACGGCGCACCCACCGGCGCCATCTACGGCATGATCAATATGCTGCGACGCTTGCGGCAGGACGTTGACGCGGCCTATCTGGCCTGCGTGTTTGATGCGAAGGGCAAGACTTTCCGTGACGACCTGTATGCGCAGTACAAGGCGCACCGGCCGCCGATGCCGGAGGATCTGGCGCGCCAGATCGAGCCTATCCATGAGGTGGTGCGTGCGCTCGGCTGGCCCATCCTGATGGTCGAGGGCATCGAGGCCGACGACGTGATCGGCACGCTCGCCTGCGAGGCGAGCATGCGCGGTATGAAGACGGTGGTCTCGACCGGCGATAAGGACCTCGCGCAGCTGGTCAATGAGCAGGTCACGCTGGTCAACACGATGAACAACGAGACACTCGATCGCGCCGGCGTGCTGGCCAAGTTCGGTGTGCCCCCGGAGGGCATCGTCGACTACCTGACGCTGGTCGGCGACACGGTTGACAATGTGCCCGGCGTCGACAAGGTCGGGCCGAAGACGGCGGTGAAATGGCTGACCCAGTACGGCAGCCTCGACGGCGTGATCGCGCATGCGGCCGAGATCGGCGGCGTGGTCGGCGAGAACCTGCGCCGCGCGCTCGACTGGCTGCCGCTGTCGCGCCGGCTGGTGACGGTGAAGTGCGACTGCGACCTGTCTGGCCATCATGTGTCCATCCTCGATTCGCTGCTGCAGCAGTCCGAGGACAAGGCGGCACTGAAGGCCTTTTTCGAGCGTATGGGATTCCGTACCTGGCTGCGTGAGTTGAGCGCCGAGCTGGCCAGGGATGCGCAGGCAGCGACGCCAGCTGCCGATGCGCAGGCCAGCCTGTTCGCCACCGACTCGCCGGCTGATCCGCCGGCCGAGACGCACTACGAGACCGTGCTGACCGATGCGCAGCTCGATGCGTGGATTGCCACGATCGACGCGGCCGGGCTGACCGCGCTCGATACCGAGACCACGTCGCTGGATGCCATGCGCGCCGAGCTGGTTGGCCTCTCGCTATGCTGCGTGCCCGGGCGTGCGGCCTATATTCCGGTTGCGCACCGCTATCCGGATGTGCCGCCGCAGCTGTCGCGCGAGCATGTGCTGGCGAAGCTGCGGCCCTGGCTGGAGGATCCGTCGAAGCCCAAGCTCGGCCAGCACCTGAAGTATGACTGCCATGTACTCGAGAACTATGGCATCCGTGTGCAGGGCATCGTGCACGACACGCTGCTCGAGTCGTATGTGTTCGAGTCGCACCGCAGCCATGACATGGACAGCCTCGCGTTGCGCTGGCTGGAGCGCAAGACGATCAGTTATCAGGACGTGTGCGGCAAGGGCGCGTCGCAGATCGGCTTCGACGAGGTCGCGCTCGATCGCGCGACCGACTATGCGGCCGAGGACGCGGATGTCACGCTGCAGCTGCACCAGGCGATCTGGCCGCGCATCGAGAAGGCCGACGGCCTGCGCTTCATCTACCAGCACGTCGAATTACCGACTGCACGGGTGCTGCAGCGGATCGAGCGCAATGGCGTGCTGGTCGATGCCGCGCGGCTGGTCGCCCAGTCGCATGAGCTGGGCGTGAAGCTGGTCGAGCTTGAGCGACAGGCCTGCGAGCTCGCAGGGCAGCCGTTCAACCTGAATTCGCCCAAGCAGATCGGCGAGATTTTCTTTGAGAAGCTCAAGCTGCCGGTAGTGAAGAAGACCGCCGGCGGCGCACCATCGACCGACGAGGAGGTGCTGCAGAAGCTGGCCGAGGACTATCCGCTGCCGCGCCTGCTGCTCGACTATCGCGGCCTGGCCAAACTGAAGTCGACCTATACGGACAAGCTGCCGAAGATGATCAATCCGGCCACTGGCCGCGTGCATACCAATTATGCGCAGGCGGTCGCGGTGACCGGGCGGCTGGCGTCCAACGAGCCCAACCTGCAGAACATCCCGGTACGCACCGCCGAGGGACGGCGCATCCGTGAGGCATTCGTGGCCTCGCCGGGCAACCTGATTGTATCGGCTGACTACTCGCAGATCGAGCTGCGCATCATGGCGCACTTGTCGGGGGACGAAGGCATGCTGGCGGCGTTCGCGTCCGGCGAGGATATTCACCGCGCCACCGCCGCCGAGATCTTTGGTGTGCCGCTGGCCGAGGTACAGGCGGAGCAGCGCCGTGCCGCGAAGGTGATCAACTTCGGGCTGATCTACGGGATGAGCGTATTCGGGCTGGCCGGCAACCTCGGTGTCGAGCGCGCCGCCGCGCAGATGTACATGGACAAGTATTTCACCCGTTTCGCCGGTGTGAAGCGCTTCATGGACGACATTCGCCAGCAGGCGAAGTCGCAGGGCTATGTCGAGACCGTGTTCGGCCGCCGGCTGTGGCTGCCCGAGATCAATTCGCCGAACGGCCCGCGCCGGCAGGCAGCGGAGCGGGCCGCGATCAATGCGCCGATGCAGGGTACTGCGGCCGACCTGATCAAGCTGGCGATGGTGGCCGTGCAGGACTGGCTCGATGGCGAGGGCCTGCGCACGCTGATGGTGATGCAGGTGCATGACGAGCTGGTACTCGATGGGCCACAGGACGAGCTGGCACGGGTGAAGGAGAAGCTCCCCCAGCTGATGGCCGGTGTCGCCACGCTGAAGGTGCCGCTGGTGGCGGAAGTGGGTGCAGGCGCGAACTGGGAGGAGGCACATTGAACGGTGCGCACCGAACGATGCGCCGCAGTGGCCGTCGCAGACCTGCGTGATTCGGCGGATTGCCCGATGGCCGTAGTGCGTGCTTTAATTTGCGGGCACGTAAAATAGCGGGTTTTGCGATGGCGGGACGCTGCCGCGCGCTCTTTCCGGGAAAAACAAATTAATACGCTGTCCTACATCCTGCTCGCTACCGCCCTCGGCGGGGTTCTCAGTATCTCGGCCGCCGCCTTGCTGTCGTATCGCCTGCTGTCGCGGATGGTGGAGCGGATGGTCAGCCTGTCGGTCGGCATCCTGCTGTCGACATCGCTGCTGCACGCGTTGCCCGAGGCTTTCGAGTCGGAGGCTAACCCGCATGTGCTGTTTGCGACGCTGCTCGGCGGCCTGCTGGGATTTTTCCTGCTGGAGAAGCTCGCGATCCTGCGCCATTCGCACCATTACGAAGGTGACGGGCATGGCCATGAGCATGGCCACGACGCCCACGAAGCAGGTAAATCCGGCTGGATGATCCTGGTGGGCGACAGCCTGCACAATTTCACCGATGGCGTATTGGTCGCCGCGGCTTTCCTTGCCGACCCGAAGCTGGGCGTGATCACGGCGCTGGCCATCACCGCGCACGAGATACCGCAGGAGATCGGCGACTTCATCGTGCTGTTGAACGCGGGCCTGAGCAAGGCGCGCGCGTATGCGTACAACCTGATCTGCAGCCTGATGTCGGTGATTGGCGGCGTGGTCGGCTATTACGCGCTCGGTGAAGGAATCCACCTGCTGCCGTACGTGCTGGTCCTGGCCTCATCGGGCTTCATCTACATCGCGGTCAGCGACCTGATGCCACAAATGCAGCGCCGCGCGACCTGGCGCGACACGGTGCCGCAGGTGATCCTGATCGCGCTCGGCGTCGGTATCGTGCTGCTGCTGACGCAGCGTTTCCACGTGCACTGAAGGACGGCCAGCGACGCCGGATCCCCGCAGCGCGGGAATCCGGTGCCAATGAACCGTTCAGGGCTGCCCGGTCGCCACCGGCCGGGAAGGATTGGCGCACCACTCGCTCCATGAGCCCGGGTACAGCGCCGCGCCGGACAGGCCGGCAAGCTCCATCGCCAGCAGGTTGTGGCAGGCCGAGATGCCTGAACCACACTGTGCAATCGTGCTCTCCGGCGTCTTGATCAGCGCGCAGAATTCGGCGCGCAGCTGGTCGGCCGGTTTAAAGCGGCCGTCACCCTGCAGGTTGTCCTTGAAGAAGCGATTCTTCGCGGCCGGGATGCGACCCCCGACCGGATCGATCGTCTCGTTTTCTCCGCGGAAGCGGTCATTGGCACGTGCATCCAGTACCGTCTTCGCGCGTGCAGACAGGTTCGCCAGCACGTCATCGGCGCTGACGGTCGAGGTCAGTGACGGCTGCAGAGTGATCGAGCCGCGCGGTCGGTTGATGACGGCCGTCGACAATTCGCCGCCGGCGGCCTGCCACGCGGGCAGGCCGCCGTCCAGCACCGCTACCCCGTGGTGGCCGACCCAGCGCAGCATCCACCACAGCCGTGCGGCGAACATGCCGCCGTGTGCGTCATAGGCGATCACCTGCGAGTTCGGATACACGCCCCAGTCGCGCAGCTTGTCGATGAAGTCTTCCTGTCGTGGCAGCGGATGGCGGCCGCGGAATTCGCCGCCCGGGCCCGGCGATTTGTCGGACAGGTCGCGATCCGAGTCGGCGTGCCGGGCGCCGGGAATATGGCCGGCGGCGAATGCGGCGGCGCCGGCATTCGGATCGGTCAGCTCGGCGCGGCAGTCGAGGATGACGAAGGTGGGGTTGTCGATGTGCTGCTTCAATTCGGCAGCGGTGATGAGCGTGGTGAACGGCATCAGCAGGTCTCCTGGTCTGTTGGGCGCCTCGAACATGGTGCCTCCGTCATTGTTGCGCCGGCCCTGCTTGGCGACGTATTGTCGGGGGCAGTTATCTGGATGCGTTACTGCGACTGCTTCGGGCATTATAGAAGGTCGCGGCCACGCCACTGACGAGGATGATGGCAATACCCGACCAGCCCCACAGGTCGAGCCGGTCGTGCCAGATCAGCATGCCCCAGATACTGGAGAAGACGATGCCGGTGTACTGCAGGTTCGCGGTGACGAGCATCGCGCCGTAGCGGTAGGCGCGCGTCATGGCGATCTGGGCGATGGTGGCGGTGACGCCGATCGACACCATCAGCACTACGTCCAGCGCCGACAGGTCGTGCATGATATGCAGTTCACCGGTGTGCAGCCAGCTGTCGACTAGGCCACTGAGCAGGCCGGCGACGACGCCGCTGGCGGAGAAGTAGAACACCACCCGGTATTCGGGCTCGCCGAGCTGGCCGAGTTTCTTCACCTGGATATAGGCCAGCGCGGACAGGAAGCCGGAGACCAGCGCAGTCACGCCACCCAGCCATTGCTCGGCATGAATGGTCGGCTTCAATAGCAGCGCGACGCCGACAAAACTGGTGACGATGGCTGCAGCCAGCCCCCACTCGAAGCGGCGGGTGCCGTGCCACCAGCCGAGCGTGAAGACGATCGCGGCGATCCAGATCGGCGCCATGTAGTTCAGGGTCATCGCGGTGGCCAGCGGCAGCCGGCCGATCGCAAAGAACCACAACCACAGCGCGGTCACGCCGACAAACCCGCGCCATGCGTGATGCCACGGATACAGGGTTTTCAGCGTCAGGCCGCGCGCGCGCGCCAGCGCGTACAGCACCAGCACGCCGACCGCGCCGCGGCTCATCACGATTTCAGAGGTCGATGACGTGGCCGAGGCCAGTTTTACGCACACGCCCATGATGGCGAATACGAAGCTGGCGACCAGCATCCAGAGTGACTGCACGCCGGCCCTTTGTCAGGCGCGGCGCATCACAGCGCGATCTTGCTGCGATACCACTCGTGGAAGTGCTGCATGCCGTCTTCCATCGGCGACTGGTAAGGGCCGACTTCGTTGACGCCGCGGTCGAGCAGGATCTTGCGCCCCGCGTCCATGCGCAGCGCGATCTCGTCGTCCTCGACGCAGGTTTCCATGTAGGCGGCGCGCTCGGCATCGACGAAGCCGCGCTCGAACAGCACCACCTCTTCCGGGTAGTAGAACTCGACCACGTTGGTGGTTTTCTGCGGGCCGTTCGGCCACAGCGTCGAGACCACCAGCACGTTCGGATACCACTCGACCATGATGTTCGGATAGATCGTCAGCCAGATCGCACCGTACGGCGGCAGCTGGCCATTGTTGAAACGCAGCACCTCGTCGTGCCAGCGCTGGTACACCGGCGAGCCGGATTTTTTCAGCGCCGCATTCACGCCGACCGTCTGCACGCTGTAGCCATTGCCCAGCTCCCAGCGCAGGACGTTGCAGGTGACGAAGTTGCCCAGGCCCGGATGGAAGGGCTCGACGTGATAATCCTCAAGATAGACCTCGATGAAGGTCTTCCAGTTGTAGTCGCAATCATGCGCCTCGACGTGGTCGAGCAGATAGCCGTCGAAGTTCAGGTCTTTCGTGACCGACAGTGATTTGAGTATGCCCGGCACATCGACGCCATTGTCGTCGAACAGCAGGCCGTTCCAGTTCTGCAGGCCGAAGCGACTCAGGTTCAGGCATGGCGTTTCACCGAAGTGCGGTGCGCCGATCAGCTCGCCCTTGAGGTCGTAGGTCCAGCGATGCAGCGGGCAGACGATGTTGCCGGAATTGCCACGACCGGTCAGCATTTTGGCTTGCCGATGGCGGCAGACGTTCGAGATCAGTTCGATCCCCTGCGGGCCGCGCACCAGCACGCGGCCATCGTTTTCCCACGGGAGCGTAGCGTAGTCGCCGCAATTCGGCACCATCAGTTCATGGCCCACATAGCGCGGACCTTGCTTGAACAGCAGTTGGTTTTCTTGTTTCAGTAGCGCGTCATCGAAGTACACGCCTACAGGAAGTTGCGCGTTGGAGCGCGCGAGCCTTGAGAGACTGGCCAGATCGGACATCCCCACCCCCAAATTAATTTGCACCAACCTAAGAGTTAAAGAATCCGCAAAAAACTGTGTTCAAACGAGATGAA
>JACCDS011679220.1_pt1 | contig 16847 bp, 15 predicted proteins | sample 7446441 | NCBI WGS metagenome assembly JACCDS01 (sample SAMN15323445, study PRJNA562643) | freshwater metagenome | isolation source: river surface water | place: USA:Blue River Watershed | collected 2017-08-17
GGTATTGATTCCCCCGTGGATGCCGAAGCAGTCGGCCAGCAGGTTGACAGCAGATGACGTGTCATCCGACTGAACGGAATCCCTTAACCATGTAGAAGAAACTATCGATAGGACGGAGCTGTGGATAAAGACCGAGGCAGATGACGTCCGGATGTTGTGGAAATGGCCCCAGACCGGCGATGCGCTCCCACCGGTCCGCCACGTGTTCAGCGAATTTCGCTTCGTGCAAAGCAATGCGATGAGAATCGATGCGACGGCAGACTAGCTGGTGAAGTTAGGGATCAGGGAGATCGCACACGCAGGGCTCCTCAAAGCACCTCACAGTTCGAACGAGCCGACGATCGGGCCCACGAAGATGGAAGAGCGGCTGATTCGCCATCCATTCAAAGGCGCGCTCGTCCTCTCTGTCAACGGACGCTGAGCAGCGCCTCAAGTGGGCGTCAGGATCATTTTTTCGATAACTTCGCAGACTTTGTTTGCACTGTCGCTCCACTTGGACGGAATATAAGATTGCCTGATTTGCCGCTCCTTTTCCGCAACGATATCCGGCCTGTTTGAATACTTTTCAATAATCTCAGCCCAACCCCGCACATCCCACGGATCGACATAGTCCACCAGATTGCCGCCTACCTCGGGTAGCGAGCCACGCCCGCTTGTGATGACAGCCTTCCCGAACATTAAAGCCTCGGCAACCGGCAGTCCCCAGCCTTCATACAGCGACGGATAAACGGTAAGCAGGCAGTGTTGGTAGAGCGCATTCAACTCGCCGTCCGTCACGGAATGGAGTATCCGAATTTTGCCTTTTGTTAAGGGGTCAAGATGAATGTCACTCATCAAGTCCCCGACCCCCCAACCCGGCATGCCTACAAATACCAGCAGCGGCAGATCGTTCCCTTTGTCGGCCGCGCATAGCTGGTGGTAAGCGCGATAGAGTACTTCGTGGTTTTTCCTGCGCTCGATCGTTGAGACAAAAAGAATGTACTTCTTGTTCAGCACGTCAGCCACGTCGTGGTTGTCGACGGTTCCGTTCGCGGGCAGCGAGTCGCCCAGCCGAATGACTGTCGAGTCCATGAACGGGTAGCCATGCTTTTTGCAGTAGTCAAGAAAGTCGGCTCGGGTCCTTTGCGAATTGCAAAGGACTTCAGTAGATCCGGAGCAGAGGTGCTTGATATAGCGCTCAAATAACCTGATCGCCGGTATCGTGCTGTACTGCGGATAGAGCAGGGGGATCAGGTCGTGGCAAAGCATCAGCACTTTTATTCCCAGGTTTTTTAGCCTGGGGTAGAGCGGCGAGTATTTGGACTCCAGATCCATGCCGAGATCGACGATGACATCGCCTTTCCTGAGCCCGGATAGCTGGACTATGGGACGCAAGATCGGAAACTGACGCGGCAGGTACGGCCGGCTCTGTAGTTTGTCGAACTTGATGACGCCGACCGGAAATTGGCGGTCGGCGTTGATGAGTTCCCTGCAGATTTCCGCTTCCACCCGCGCAATTCCGCATGGCGGACCTTGCCAGTTCGCCGTAAATGTCATGTTCAGCCACGCGACCGGCGCGCGGGTTCGTTCAACGTATTCCATCTAGTTTTAATTATGATTCTAAACAACCATGCATTCCTTCGGGGGCATGGCAGTTAGTTTGCGCAGCGGTCTATCGGGAAATGCGCCTGTGGTTGGTGCGCTCATCAGGGATTTCAGTGTGGTTACGCTTGCCGGGCAACCGGGGAGATAACGCCGCCGTGATCGCCCCGCTGTTCAGGTGCCCGGGTAATGCGCAGACTCGAAAAATCAATCATTGCGTCATCTGACAGGCGCAAACGAATCTCGACATCACGGATCGTCTTGGCAAGGCTGAAACGGATCCCGATCGCCGCATGCTCCTGGCGAGCGGCGACGATACAGGGCGTGGACACCTGCAGCACTTGCTGCCCCGCGTCGCATACAGCTTCGACGATCATACGAAACGGAGTGCGAACTGGCGCGACCGAATGAAAAGAGAATATGCCTTCGTATTCACCGGGTCCCAGCGCCATGGCAGGTCCGCGTAATCCCGGTCGCGGTCCAACCGACCAGATGCGCTGCTGCGCCATGCTGGTGGGTATCCCGGGCAAGCGCATATAGTCCGCCCGACTCCAGGTGAGCTCGCCGGCCAGTTCACCATAGACATTTCTCGCCCAGTAGTGGCGATTGTAATCATCGTGAATGCGAGCCCCCAATGAGCCAAGGCCGCCGCCCTTCTTCACGCTAATCGCAATAACGTCTCCCTCGCCGCTCAGGTAGGCGTGCGAATGAAACGGGTTGCGATTAATTCTCGTGGTTTCTCCGCAAACGATGTTTTCCAGTGGCACGGTCGCGGCCAGTGCCCAGCCAAACAGATTCGGCCCGGTCGGACACAGGGGATTGAATCCGTAGTGCCGGGTCCGGCTATGTTCGATGATCCGTTCAATCATCAATTGAAACACTGGCATCCGGGGCGGACAGGCGATTACGGAATTACTGACGATCCAGGGAGCAGCGTTAAAGCTGTCACGGAAAATGACCAGCTTGTTCAGCTTGCTGGCATGGCCGATGGGCTGGAAAAAATGAACAGAAAGATCTGCGTAGACGCCACCACGCTCCAGCAACAGGCAGTACCTGCCAAGATCGGCTTTGTACGCTAGCGGAAGTAAGGAATCGAAGGCTTGCGCGGCATCGCGGCCAATGTTCGCCACAATGAAATCGCGCAGCGAGTCATCGTCGTACACGGTGTGCTGGAAATCCGGATGCATCATGCGCAAGGATTGCAGGTTCGACGCGATTCGAAACGGCAAACGCTGTTCCGCAGGCAAGCCACCCGTGAGATAAATGGAGTGCAGGTGAGGCATCTTCTGTGTGTACCTTGTCAGCCGACTGCCGGGCGATCGGCTTTCAAGAAATATTCCGGACGCATGAATTCACTGTAGGTACGCATCTTTGCAGGCCGCCATGTCCCGGTTTGCAGATGCAACCGACATCACGCCGACGGCTGCCGCCAGCGACAAAAGACTGGGGCGGACAAGGCGGCACGCGATGGCTCGACTGTGCGGGCAGATGTAAGAAAGCGTCGTCTTGTAATTATGTTTTGACGGATTCGCGGTGGTTGAAAACTCCATGGCCGGGTCATCCGGATTGCCGCATCGCTGCAGCGCTCGGGAGATACCCCAGCGGGGCAGCAACCAGCACCATGCTTGCGTGCCGGTCCCTTGAGCACGCCAGTGAGGATATTGAATCTATATCGATATCCTGTCAACGTTATCCGAATGGTAATTCCGGCATTGCGTGCTTTCCGCAGGCCACGGTGCCACCTGCGACATGTCCGTACCGTGCCCGACGCGATTGCATGTGCAATACATCGCGCACGACGGCCATGCTTGCGACAAGCCTCAGCCAGCGCCTGAGCGATCCGTCCGCCTTGTCTCCTGGGTCTACCCGCTGTGCAGACGCTTGATTTTGATAAATAGCCTGAATCATGTGTGCGCAAATTAGGAAGACGATTGCGGCACATGTTCGAATGTGGAATCGTCGCTTCAACATTCGACGCAAGCACACCGACGCAAGCACACCGAATCCATCCCATTTTCCTCGTGCACATCGTGTCAACCCTACCCGGAATTGCTGCCAGCGCTGGCGCCCGTGTGCACCGACATCAGTCGCAATCCACCGCGCGGCACGGCAGAGCTGTTGAATCTCGTTTGCCTGTTGCGCCGGCAGGATCAGCGTGCGTTCAAGCGTGTGCTGGCCGATGCAGCGCCCGGACTCGACGACTGCATCACCTTTGAGCTGAGCGGCCCTTGAGCGCCGCATCATTTTTGCAATATCCGCTTCGCTGCAGCAAGGCCGTTCGACGATGGATTGAACGTTGACGATCAACCAGGGAGACGACATGTCCACACCGATCCTGCCTGATCCGGGCGATACCGGATCCGCCGCCGCGCAGTGCAGTGTCTCCGCGAACTGGCCTTCACCCGATTGCCGCGTGCTGGACCAACTGCTGGCGCTGGCACGACATTACCTGCAGTCGGGCCTGCGCCGGCAGGCGATGGATATCTTCTGGTCGCTCATCCATCGGCATGCGCCAACGACACAGGCTCGCAGCGCGCGTGCCGACTTGCTGCGGCTGGCGCGGCAATATGAAACCGAAGGGATGACGCAGATCGCGCGTGACATCGTCGAGCGACTGCTCGCGGCCGGCGAGGGAGACCAGCACGCAGGGCGCTAAGCTCAGCGCCGGACAACTTTCGCTGTGTGAGCTGCTGGATCCGCTCCCACCGAATGAGCGCGGTGTATCTGTACGGTTTTGCCGACGCCCATGCGCGCGCCGGTGTGCAGCGGCTGGCCGGCCGTGCCTGACTGGCGATGGACGAGAGCCGGTCGATCGAGGTCCTGCAGGCCGCGCCTGCCACCGACGGCGCGACGCTGGTGTTCCATGCGGCGCTACTGCTACCGCCGCAGCAAGGCCCGTCGCGGTTCGATCTGCTGGAGCAGCCTGCACGGCAGTGGGCTGGCGCCGGCTGGCGCATCGCGGTCAGCGGGCCCCGGCTGGCCTATCACTTTGGCGCCGGGCTGGTCGGGGCGGTGCTGGCCTAGCTCATTGGCCGCAAGCGATTTGCCACAGCGGCCGCACAAATTCATCCTGCGGGTCGATGGCCCAGTCGGATGGCAGCGGGATCTCGTGCAGCTTGTCCCCCTGGCCCATGGGTTCCGAATACGCGCTGGCTTCAACGTCGCGTATTGCGCGGGCGACGCATTCGATTTCGGTGTTCACCCGCTGTGACGCCGGATGCTTGCCATTCACCGCCGGGTGCCGTGATGCATCAAAGCTGAACAGGCGTGACAGCGTGACCAGACCGGGATAGCGCTCGATCGAATCCATATCCACAAATTGTTTGACTGCGCCGTCCTGGCTGGACGTGACCTCGACCCAATGTTCGGCATGGGCGGCCGTGTTCAGCAGCAGGCCGGCCAGCAGCAGGCTGGTCGGCAGTGGCGGAAAGCTTCTCAATCGATTCTCCCGTGATGGTCTGGTCGGTCGACGATAGTAGTCGCAACGCGCCACAGCAGCAAGCCGACCAGCGCCAATGCGAACTGGCCGGCAGCCAGCGCCAGTACCGATCCATCCAGCAGCGGCGACACCAGGCCGGCCACCAGCGCCGACAGCATCGTCATCGTGAACGACTGGCATGACGCTACCGTGCCGCGCACTTGCGGGAACAGGTCCAGTACCTTCAGCGTCAGCCCGGGCGCAACCATCGACATGCCCAGGGTGTACAGGAACAGCGGCGCCACCGTCCACGGCAACGCTGGTGGCAACAGCAGGTGATAGCCGACATTCGTCAGGCCCGACGCCATCAGGAAGGCAAAGCCGATCTTCACCTGCCGGTCGGCACCACGGCGGCCGGCCATGCGGTTTGCTGCCAGCGCGCCGAGGAAGATGCCGGCGACCGAAGGAATGAACAGCCAGCCAAACTGGTTCACGCCCAGCCCGAGGTGACGCGTGAGCAGCGCCGGTGCCGATGCGACGTACAGGAACAACCCGGAAAAGTTGAATGCCAGCGCGCCGGCTTTGAGCTGAAAGCGCGGCGACAGGAAGATCATCCGGTAGTTCCGCCATAGCGATACGGGGTGGAAGGACTCGCGCCGTTCCGGCGGCAGCGACTCGGGCAGGTAGCGCCAGCACAGCGCGAGCAGCAGCAGCGCCAGCAGGAACAGCAACCGGAAGATGGTGCGCCAGTCAGACAGGGTGACGATCCAGCCGCCAATCACCGGCGCGATCGCCGGCGAGACCGAAAAGATCATCGTCACCAGCGACAGCATCTTTTCGGCCTCGGCGCCCTTGTACAGGTCGCGCGTGATCGCACGACCGATCACCACGCCCGCGCCGGCCGATATGCCCTGCAGCATGCGAAAGCCCCACAATGACTCGACGCTGCCTGCCAGCGCACAGCCGAGCGACGCCGCTGCATAGACCGCGAGCGATGCCATGATGATGCGGCGCCGGCCGAAGGCGTCTGACAGTGCGCCGTGCCAAAGGATCATCACCGCGAAGGCGGCCATATAGGCCGTCAGGGTCTGCTGTACCTGCAGCGCACTGGCGTTAAGCGCATCGGCAATCGACGCGAAAGCAGGCAGGTAGGTATCGACCGAAAACGGCCCGAGCATCGCCAGCGCGGCCAGCAGCAGCGCCAGCTGTCCGGAGGAGGGGGGCGGGAGGCGCATCAATCGTGCCGTCTCACAGGCCGCCGAGGCACAGGTATTTGAGCTCCAGGTACTCATCGATGCCGTATTTCGAGCCTTCGCGGCCCAGACCGGATTGCTTGACGCCACCGAACGGCCCCACCTCGTTCGAGAGGACGCCGGTGTTGATACCGACCATGCCGTATTCGAGCTTTTCGGCCACACGCCAGACGCGGCCGATGTCGCGCGAATAGAAATAACTGGCCAGCCCAAACGCCGTGTCATTGGCGGCCAGGATCGCTTCGTCCTCGGTGGCGAAGCGGGCAACGGCCGCCACCGGGCCAAAGGTTTCCTCGCGCATCACCTTCATGTCATGGCTGACGTTCGATAACACGGTGGGCTGGTAGAACAGTCCGCCGAGCGCATGCCGGCTGCCGCCGGCTTCGAGGCGCGCGCCTTTGGTCAGCGCGTCGGTCACATGCTCATCGACCTTCGCCACCGCTTGCTCATCAATCAGCGGGCCCTGCTGTATGCCCGGCTCGAGACCGTTACCGACTTTGATCGCCGCTGCGCCGGCGGCCAGCTTGCGGACGAACTCGTCATACACCGTGTCCTGTACGTAAAAACGGTTCGTGCAGACACAGGTCTGGCCGGCGTTCCGATACTTGGATGCCAGCGCGCCTTCAATGGCGGCATCGATGTCGGCGTCATCGAACACAATGAACGGCGCGTGTCCGCCGAGTTCGAGCGCGAGCTTTTTTATCGTTGGCGCGCTTTGTGCCATCAGCAGGCGGCCGACCGGCGTCGACCCGGTGAATGACAGGTGGCGCACCGCAGGGCTTGCGCACAGCACTTTGCCGATCTCGACTGAGTTCGCGCTGTCGGCCGTCAGCACATTGACCACACCCGCCGGCATCCCGGCGCGCTGGGCCAGTTCGGCCAGCGCCAGTGCCGACAGCGGCGTCTGCTCGGCCGGCTTGATCACGATCGTGCAGCCGGCCGCCAGTGCCGGTGCGATCTTCCGCGTGATCATCGCAATCGGGAAATTCCACGGCGTGATGGCGGCGCAGACGCCGATCGGCTGTTTCAGCGTCAGCAGGCGGCGATCCGCGGTCGGCGAGGCCAGCACATCGCCGTTCACGCGCTTGGCTTCTTCCGCGAACCATTCGACGAAGCTGGCGCCGTACAGCACTTCGCCGCGTGCCTCGGCCACCGGCTTGCCCTGCTCGGCCGTCATCAGCAGGGCCAGGTCGTCGGCATTGGCGATGATCAGGTCGAACCAGCGGCGCAGGATCGTCGCGCGCTCCTTGCCGGATCGTGCGGCCCAGCCGGTGAAGGCCTGTCGCGCAGCAGCGATTGCGTGGTCGGCGTCAGCCGGGCCCTGGTTCGGCACGGTCGCGATCACGCGGCCATCGGCAGGATTGACGACATCGAAGCGTGTGGCCGCGTCGACCCACTGCCCGTTCAGCAGGGTGCGCGAACAAAGCAACCGGGGATCGGAAAGTGTTGGTAGTCCGTGGCGGGCTTGCTGCATGGTGGACTCCTCAGCGCAGGGCAAAAGAACAAGCATAACGCACCGTCATGCCTCTTTTTGCCAGAAAGGGGCCGGCAGACAGATTCACGAACTGCACTAGTCACGTGAGTGAAGCCCTGCAGGAGATGATCTGCGGACATCGAGAACCAAATATTGCAAAAACTCACCAACTGCGGGTCATCGTTGGCGATAAGCCAATTCCAGTTAGCAATAGGAAACGATGAAGTGATGATGTAAAAAACTTTTGTGAAAGGCCCTATGTATAAATTCAATTCAGCCAGCCGAAGCCTGCGCCAGCTCGTATCGACCGCACCGGCAACGGAAACGTCTTCCCAGCCTGCTTCGACGGCCCCGGCCACCCCGACCCACGCCACCCCGGCTACCAACTCGCCGCGCACGCCGCAACTGAAGCGGAGCAGAACCGTGCAGGAGAAGATGGCGGATATCGAGAAGGATGGTGCGCTGATCGAAATTCCGCACACGTCGGTCGCAGGCTCCGACAACGACGACCATCGCGAAGCGGGTGCGCTCGCCCGCTGGAATCGCAAATTCGACGAAGAAGTGCAGAAGCACGAAGCCCGCCATGCGAGGGTGTCGCGCGATTCGGAGGCGGAGACGTCGAGCGAAGACATCGATCCCACCAAGACCATCCGTACTCCGGTCCGGGCGCAGGCATCGCCTGAGCCGAACAGCGAGCCGATCGTACAAAGGCGTGGCCGAGCCGGCACGTTTTCCGACGCCGTCGCCAGCACCTTCCAGCGCTTGAGCCGGACCTCGACGACGAATCAGAAGCGCACCGAGGATGTGACTCTCGGCCAGCTGGCCGCCATGCGCTGGAGCAGTGTGAAGGACGTCAAGGACGATGCCGATGGCTTCCCCGCGCTGGACTATCTGCCGCCAAAGGCCAGGCAGGCACTGGCGACCACCCACCGTCAATTCGCCGAAAAGCACATCCATCAGGCATTGCGCGGTGAAGAACGCGAAGAGCGGCTGAAGCAGGAACTGGCGAAGCGATTCCTCGCCTTTGCGCTGATGGGGCCGGATAGCGATTTCGACCAATCGAAGCTCGGTTCGGCATCGGCGATCAACCGCTATCTTCTGAAAAATTTCAGTCTGAAGATGGATGCCGAACCGACGTCGGCCAGCGCCGAGCTACGGTCTCCGCGATCGCCGCAATCCCCGCGGTCACCGCGACCGTCCAGAGCGCCGCACCGGACTCGTGATTTTCGTGACGCGCTGCTGGCGGATTCCGCACGTCGCCTGAGCAACTACCGGGTCGATCGTTCATATGATCTCGGCCCGCTTGCTGCCGACCCGTTCGCCGCCAAGGTTTTTGACAGCACCATCGAAGTCGCCCGCAAGCAGGAGAAAGTCTCCACTGCGACCGACCAGCGCAGCGACGTGACGGCGACGTTCCAGCGCGACTTCCCGCATTCGACTTACGCGTTCGAGAACAAGGAGGGTACCGTCACGACCTTCGGTTCGATCGACGAGTTCGTCGCTTTCATCGGCGACCCCGGCCAGGCCGGGCTACCGAAGGCGGTCAGTCACTTTGCGTGCCAGAACCTGGGCATGTTCATCAAAAACCTGTTGTTCATGCGCATGGACGCGAACGGGCGATCAGAGTCTCCGCTGAAACTGTTCGACGGAACGCCGATTGCCATCAGCACGTCGCCGAAAGCGAGCTATCGTTTCAGTAAGGCGGACAACGGCGCCATCACGCTGCATTATCGGGCCGGGTACGACACCAGCGAAGCGGCGGCCGCAGGCAGATTCACCGCCCGGCTGCTGCCGCCGGCCGACGGGCGCGCCGTGCTGATCGAGAATGCGCACGCCGAGATCACGCTGGATATCACCTTCCAGCCGGATGCCACGGCGCGCATGGGCACGCTGCGCGTCACTGCCGAAGGCTGGAACCAGGTCAGCGAGTGAGGCCGTTCTCAGGCGGGGCGCCGGTTTGACCCCGCCACCATATCGAAGCGGAACAACCTGCATTCGATCGCGCCGTTGAAGAACGGCGTTTTTTTTGATTCTTTCAGGCGCAGCATCCGCGGTAGCGTGAGGTCGGCGCTGAACAGGCAGACGGTCCAGCCGGCGAAGCGGCTCTTGAGGGTACTGCCGAATGCACTGAAGAACGCGGCGGCCAGTTCATCCGGCTCCTGCGAGCGGTCGCCGCGCACGCCGATACGCTCGCCATACGGCGGGTTCGCGATCAAAAGGCCGGGAATGCCGGTCGGCGGCTTCACTTCCTGCGCCTCGATTTGCTTGAGCGGGATGTCGAAGGTAATGCCTGCGCGCTGCAGGTTGTTGCGTGTCATTACCAGCATGTCGCCGGAGATGTCGCTGCCGAACAGCGTCGGCTTGGTGGGCAGCGCAGCGGGCTTCACCGCGGCGCGGATCGCATCCCAGTCGGCCTGCCTGAAATGCCGGAACTTCTCGAACGCAAAGGAACGGTTCAGTCCCGGCGGCAGGCCGGCCAGCATCTGCGCCGCTTCGACCAGCAGCGTGCCCGATCCGCACATCGGATCCAGCAGCGGCGTGCCCGGCTTCCAGCCGGCCGTGCGCAATAATCCTGCGGCGAGGTTCTCGCGCAGCGGCGCATCCCCTGTTTCCATGCGCCAGCCGCGCTTGAACAGGCCTTCGCCGGAGGTATCGAGATACAGCGTGACGTTACGTGCGTCCAGGAAGCCCCAGATCCGCATGTCCGGCGCACGCGTATCGACCGACGGCCGCTTGCCGGTGCGGTCGCGGAAGCGGTCGCACAGCCCGTCCTTGATCTTCAGCGTGACGAACTCGAGGCTCTTCAGCGGCGACTTGATCGCATTTACGTCGACCCGAATCGTGTGGTCGAGGTTGAACCAGTCTTCCCACTTGGCCGCGAGCGCGAGATCGTAGATGTGGTTCTCGTTGGCATAGCTGCCATGCGCGATGCGCAGCAGCACGCGCGAGGCGATGCGCGAATGCAGGTTCAGCAGCATCGCATCGGTCAGCAGGCCGGAGCAATGTACGCCGCCGGGCACGGTGTTGTGTACCTTGAGCGTGCTACTTTGGGCGGCGATCTCGGTGAGCTCCTCGGCGAGCGCGGATTCGAGGCCGCGCGGGCAGGGACAGAAATAGGAGTGGGAGGGAGAGGTCATCGGTTGCCTTTTGTCCGTTGAAGGTCGGGCGTCGCTTGCCTGACCTTGTCGCTGTGAGGAAAACTGCCAGACACCGGATCGCCGGCCGTGCCGGGATCGCGTGTCCTGCTGACTTATTTCGCCAGAGCCTGTTCGACGAAGTCAAGCCGGTCCTGGCCCCAGTAGCCTTCGCCATCGACGTGATACCAGGGCACGCCGAACACGTTCGCGACAATCGCCGCCTCGGTATTGCGGGCATACTCTGCCGCCACCGCGTCGCCGGCCGACAGCGTCAGCAGGGCCGCACCGTCCAGTCCGATACCGTTTGCAATGGCCACCAGCGTATCCGCATCGGCCAGATTTTTCTCTTCGGCCCAGCAAGCGCGGCCGAGCGCGCCCAGCAGCGCCAATCCGGCGTCGCTACCGTTGGCCTGCAGCGCGGCGATGATCAACTTTGCGCCAGCCTCGCCGGAGACAGGGAAAAACTTCGGATGCAGCGTCAACGGCTTTTGAAGGAATTGGCTCCAGCGGGTCAGTTCGGCCAGCCGGTAGGCCTGTCGCTGCGGTGGACGCTGGCTGACGGGCACACCGCCGGACACAGCGAACACCTTGTTCACGTCACAAGGTTTGAGCATGATGTGCGCGCCCTGTTTCTTTGCAATCGCGACGAAGCGCTCATGTCCGAGGTAGGTCCACGGTGATTGCGGGGCGATGAAATAGTCGACGGTCTTGTTCATCGGTGTCTCCTGTTATGGTCAGTGAATTTAGATAGGTTTGACGACGACCAGCACCACGGCAGCGAGCATCGCCAGCACCGGTACCTCGTTGAACCAGCGGTACCAGACATGCGAACGCCTGTTCTGGCCGCGCTCGAACTGCGTCAGCAGGCGCTTGCACAGGTGGTGGTAACCCACCAGCAGCAGCACGATGGCCAGCTTCGCATGCATCCAGCCGTTGCCCTGGCCGACGCCGTAGCCCAGCCACAGCACCAGCCCGAGCACCAGTGCCGGGATCATCAGGATCGTCATGAAGCGATACAGCTTGCGCGCCATCGTCAGCAGCCGCGCGGTCCCCGCCGGCTCGGTCTCCATCGCCAGGTTCACGAAGATGCGCGGCAGGTAGAACAGGCCGGCGAACCACGAAGCGATGAAGACGATGTGCAGCGCCTTGATCCACAGATAGGCCATGCGTCAGGCCCTCACTTCGCCATGGCCGAGCACCACATATTTCACCGACGTCAGGCCCTCAAGGCCGACCGGGCCGCGCGCATGCAGCTTGTCGTTCGAGATGCCGATCTCGGCGCCGAGGCCATATTCGAAGCCGTCGGCAAAACGGGTCGATGCGTTCACCATCACCGACGCCGAATCGACCTCGCGCAGGAAACGCATCGCGCGCGTGTAGTCCTCGGTGACGATCGAGTCGGTATGCTGCGACGACCAGGTGTTGATGTGGTCGATCGCCTCGTCGACGCCGGACACGATCTTCACTGCCAGGATCGCATCGAGGTACTCGGTCGCCCAGTCCTCGTCGGTCGCTGGCTTCAGGTGAGGATAGCCGGCGAGGATCACCATCGCTTCAGGGTCGGCGCGCAGCTCGACCTGCTTGTCCGCATACAGTTGCGCCAGTTGCGGCAGCACCGCCGGCGCGATGGCGCGCGCGACCAGCAGGGTCTCCATCGTATTGCAGGTGCCGTAGCGGTGGCACTTTGCGTTGAACGCGACTGGCAGCGCTTTCGCGAGGTCGGCGCTGTCGTCGATATACACATGGCAGATACCGTCGAGGTGCTTGATCATCGGCACCTTCGACTCTTTCATCAGCCGCTCGATCAGTCCCTTGCCGCCGCGCGGCACGATCACGTCGACGTACTCGGGCATGGTGATCAGCGCGCCGACCGCTGCACGGTCAGTGGTCTCGACGATCTGCACTGCCTCGGCCGGCAGGCCGGCACCCTGCAGGCCTTCCTTCACCAGTTTGGCCAGTGCCTGGTTGCAATGGATCGCCTCGGAGCCGCCGCGCAGGATGGTCGCATTGCCACTCTTGATGCACAGGCCGGCCGCATCGACCGTCACGTTCGGGCGGGCTTCGTAGATGATGCCGATCACGCCCAGAGGCACGCGCATCTGGCCGACCTGGATGCCGGTCGGCCGGTATTTCATATTGGTGATCTCGCCGATCGGGTCGGGTAGCGAAGCGATTTGCTCGAGGCCTTCGGCCATCGTCGCGATTGCTTTTTCCGACAGCGTCAGCCGGTCGACCATTGCCGCAGCGAGACCGTTCGCGCGCGCGGCATCGAGATCCCGCTGGTTGGCTGCGGTCAGCAGCGCAGCGTCGCGGCGGATGCCGGCGGCGATCAGTTGCAGCGCGCGGTTCTTTGCCGCAGTGTCGGCTTTGGCCATCGCGCGCGATGCCTTGCGCGCAGCGCGGCCGATGTCGGTCATGTAGTGCTGGATGTCCATCGTCATTTCCTTTGCTTCATTTTTTTGCTATTGCCAGCGCCAGCTGCAGCAGCGCATCCCAGGCATCGCCGGCGAAATCCTTCGCGCGCAGTCCCTTGATCAGGCGATCGACCTGCGCCGCTTTCGCGAGCGCGTCTTGCAGCGTGGCCAGCCTCACGCGCGCCAGCGCCGGTGCCATCAGTCGCTCGCGCGGCCCCCAGATCCGGTATTCCTTCAACAGCGCCGCCAGCGGACGACCGTCGGCGGTGCCCAGTTTCAGTTTCATCAGCGTGCGAATCTCTTCGGCGATGGCCCATAGCACAAGCGGCGGCGCTTCGCCTTCGCCCTTGAGCCCGTCCAGCATGCGCACCACGCGACCAACGTCGCCGGACAGCATCGCTTCCGACAGCTTGAACACATCGTAGCGTGCGACGTTCAGCACGGCATCTTGCACCTGCCCGGATGACAGCCGGCCCTCAGGATACAGCAGCCCCAGCTTGCGGATTTCCTGATGCGCGGCCAGCAAATTACCCTCGACGCGCTCCACCATGAACTCGAGCGCTGCGCGGTCGGCGCTTTGTCCCTGGGCGGCCAGCCGCCGGCCTATCCAGTCGGCCAGTTGCGGTCGCTCGACATTCGGGATCTCGACATACACGGCATACCGCTGCAGCGCGCCGACCCAGGCGCTTTTTTGCGTGGCCCAGTCCAGCTTGGGCAGCGTGATCAGCGTCAGCGTGTCGCCGGCTGCGGCCTGGGTGGCACAGGCGGCCGCATAGTCCTGCAAGGCCTGGCCGCCGTCCTTGCCGGGCTTGCCGCCCGGGATGCGCAGCTCGATCAGCTTGCGATCGCCGAACAGCGACATGGCCTGGTTCGCGGCCAGCAGCTCGCCCCATTTGAAGTGGCGCTCTGCGGCCAGCACCTCGCGCTCGGAGAAGCCGGAGGCACGCGCTTTGGCGCGGATGCAGTCCGCCGCCTCCAGCGCGAGCAGGTGCTCGTCGCTGCTGATCACGTACAGCGGCGCCAGCGCCTTCGACAGGTGCGCTTCCAGGGCTTCGGCGCGCAGCTGCATCGCCGCGCCTGCTACGGCTTGACCTGCGCCAGCTGGCGCATCACCTGGCTGACCGCATCGCGCCGCAAGTCGTCGAAGATCAGTCTTTCTTCCTGCTCCTTCGCCAGCACCTGCGATTCGCTGTAGGACAGGATGGTCTGCAGCGCGATTTCTGACGGCGGCAGCAGCTTCTTGTTGTGCTGGTCCGCCAACTCATAGCGGATGCGATAGGTCAGGCTGTATTCGCGTACCTGGCCCTGCGAGTTCAGCGTCAGCACTTTGCGTTCCTGCTTTTCGTCCAGCACCCGCAGCAAGACCGCCGCGGCTTTCGGGTCGTCAATCAGCTTGGCCGTGCGCTGCGTGCGGATCGACGTACGGAGCTCGCGCTCGAGCGGTGTACCGGACGGTGCGTCCACGTAGACCGACTCGAACCCCAGTTGCGAATCCGGCGTGCTGCCGCGAAGGTAATAGCCGCAGCTGGCCAGCGGTACAGCCAGCAGCGCGACGACGAGACGGCGACGTGCACGGTTCAAGGCGCTCTCCTTAAGCGACGATGTTCACCAGCTTGCCAGGCACGACGATGATCTTCTTCGGCGTGCCTTCGACGAATTTCTTCACGTTCTCATCGGCCAGTGCGGCGGTCTCGATGGTCGCCTTGTCGGCGTCCCGGGCCACCGTGACCTTGCCGCGCAGCTTGCCGTTGACCTGCACCATCAGCTCGATCTCGGCCTGTTCCAGTGCGGCCGCATCGACCCGTGGCCATGGCGCATCGAGGATGTCGCCATGCACGGCGGCGTAACCGAGCGCGGACCACAGCACATGCGTGATGTGCGGCGCGACCGGGTAGAGCAGGCGCAGGAAGATGCTGAAGCTCTCGCCCGTCGCAGCCTGTGCGGCGTCACTGCCGTCGAGCTTCGCGCCTTCGAGCAGGTTCAGCATTTTCATGCAGGCCGACACAACCGTGTTGTATTGCAGGCGGCCGTAATCATGGTCGGCTTGTTGCAGCACGTTGTGCACCTCGCGGCGCAGCGCCTTGATGTCGGCCTGCTCCGCAGCGGCAGGCGCCAGCACAGGCCGCATAGCCGACGACTGCGCATGCGCAAACGTCCACACGCGGCGCAGGAAGCGGTGCGCACCCTCGACGCCGGAGCCCGACCACTCGAGCGTCTGCTCGGGCGGCGATGCGAACATCGTGAAAAGGCGCGCGGTATCTGCGCCGTACTGGTCGATGATGGCTTGCGGATCGATGCCGTTGTTCTTCGACTTCGACATCTTCTCGGTACCGCCGATCTGCACCGGCTGGCCGTCACCCTTCAGCGTGGCCGATGCCGGACGCCCGCGCTCGTCGAACTGCAGCACAACGTCCTCCGGGTTGAACCAGGTTTTCTTGCCGGACGCATCCTCGCGATAGTAGGTTTCGTTGAGCACCATCCCCTGCGTGAGCAGGTTGACGAACGGCTCGTCGAACTTGACCAGGCCGAAGTCGCGCATCACCTTGGTCCAGAAGCGCGCATACAGCAGGTGCAGCACCGCATGCTCGATACCGCCGATGTACTGGTCCATCGGCATCCAGTAGTCGTTGCGCGCATCGACCATGGCGTCCTTGCTGCCCGGCGAGCAGTAGCGCATGTAGTACCACGACGAATCGACAAACGTGTCCATCGTGTCGGTCTCGCGGCGTGCCGGCTGGCCGCACGTGGGGCAGTCGACCTGCAGGAATTTCTCATGCTTGTTCAGCGGGTTGCCGCTGCCGTCCGGCACGCAGTCCTCGGGCAGCACGACCGGCAGGTCCTGCTCCGGCACCGGCACGTCGCCGCAGTGCGCGCAGCGGATCATCGGGATCGGCGTACCCCAGTAGCGCTGTCGCGAGATGCCCCAGTCGCGCAGCCGGTAGGTGATCTTTTTCTCGCCGATGCCCTGCGCGGCGAGGTCGGCGGCGACCGCGTTCACTGCGGCCTGGTAGCCCAGCCCGTCGTACTTGCCGGAGTTGACGCAGCGGCCGTTCTCCTTGTCGGCGTACCACTCCTGCCAGGCGTCGGTGCTGTAGTCCTTGCCGTCGACCGCGATAACCGGCTCGATCGCCAGGCTGTATTTCTTCGCAAACGCGAAGTCGCGCTCGTCATGCGCCGGCACGCCCATCACGGCACCGTCGCCATAACTGATCAGCACGTAGTTGCCGACCCAGACCTCGACCTCTTTGCCGGTCAGCGGATGGGTGACGAACAGACCGGTCGGCATGCCCTTCTTCTCCATCGTCGCCATGTCGGCCTCGATCACGCTGCCCTGTTTGCATTCGGCGATGAAGGCGGCCAGCGCCGGCTTGTCTTTTGCCGCATGTGCGGCCAGCGCGTGCTCGGGCGCGACCGCGCAGAAGGTCACGCCCATGATGGTATCGGCGCGCGTGGTGAACACCCACAGCTTGCCGTCGTTGAGCAGCTCGCCGTCGTCGCCGCGCACCTGGTGCGGGAAAGCGAAGCGCACGCCGGTCGATTTGCCGATCCAGTTCGCCTGCATGATACGAA
>JACCDS010275616.1_pt1 | contig 16842 bp, 27 predicted proteins | sample 7446441 | NCBI WGS metagenome assembly JACCDS01 (sample SAMN15323445, study PRJNA562643) | freshwater metagenome | isolation source: river surface water | place: USA:Blue River Watershed | collected 2017-08-17
TCTTCGTAATCAGCTTCTTCGTAAATGGATAGGTTTTTATCGCCAGCAGCAAACTTGATTGCCTCTGCCTTTGTTTCAAATTGCCCGACTGGGACAAATGAACAGCAGTCACAGCCAGCATCTATCACTTCAACTATCCAGCTCACTTCTGCTCTTCTTTGATTTTCATCTCTTTAGCAGTTCCTCGATTGGGTCGAACTCTTGTCCCTTAGCGCGAAGCTGTCCTGCAAGCTCCAGCACAGTCTTGCGTAATTCGGCTGCAGTTGAAGTGTGAGGGTTGTCGTCGAAGCTTTTGGCGAGCCTGAGGGCTAAGCCAGCTAAAACCTTTTGTTCCAGGTTAAGTTCTAGGTCTTTTAACCACTGTTCTATTGCGATCTCTATCATATGAAATTTATTTCCTGAATAATTTTACCTTGGTGTGAAAACTTTGAGGCTTGCGCGGGATTGGCAGCGCCTCCTAGAAAAAAGCTCGGGCTGGCTTTGCGTGCCTTCCAGCAACTTTTGCTCGTCGTCCTTTGCTTGCTTTGGTTGGTCGAGTCATAGCCCTCAACCAGGTGCTTAGTGTTTCTCTATTTCCAGCGTGCGTTGAGGTAGGCAGTGCGCGTGAGAGTCCGGTCTTGCTTCCGCCCGTTACAACTGCGGCACATAGATTGCAGATTGCTGATGTCATGGTTAGGTTCTCCTGTTTCTTTCGGTGGGATTATATGGTCGATTGTCCAGTCCCCCCCACTTAACTCTGCCCCGCATGAAGCACAGATAGGGTCTAGGACTTTCTTGGCATACGCTCTTGCTTTTGCCCACTCTTGCGAGCTGTGCCATTCAGCCACTTAGTGCCTCGCTTCCAGCAGTCATAACAAGATACTTTGCCGTATTGTGTGTGATGTTCTTTGTTACAGGTCGGACATTTCATCTCTGATCACCTTGTAAGTAGCAATTACTACAAACAATATAAAGGCGATTACAGCGATTAGCCCAACCATTGGGGCATATTCCATAATAAGTTCAACTATGAAGTGAGGGATTACAAACAGCCCCAGGACTAGTGCCGAGGCTTGAAGTAGTGTTTTCATCTCTTGTTCTTTCTGTGTGCGATTTCACTATACAACAAATACAGAGCCTGTGAAGTGTTTTTCTTTCTCTAACTCGAAGCACACGATTCCTGGCTGTGACTCGCTGCCTGAATTCAATCTGAACCAACTAGATCCGTTATCCATTGTCTTTGCCTGAATCCAGAACCTAGAGCCTCCGTTCGGGTGCTGCCCCATTTCTTGGACTCTTAGGTGGTGGAAGTGTCCGGTTAGCCCTATTGAAGCTGCAGCGATTGGCTGAACGCCGAAGGCTTGCTTAGCCCAAAAGTCTGGGACTGCCTCAGGTCGAGGGCTTTGGTGTCCGTGCCATAAACCAAGAATATGGAACTGATCACCAAACACGTCATAACTCAGCGACTCGTCACTTGGTTGTGGAATTACAACGCGAACCGAAGATTCTGTTTCTTTCTGTAGTTTGTCAATCTGCCTAGCTATAAAGACCCCCCAGTCGTCCTGCCCAGGGATGCCCACTTGCTGTTTGTTGATTCTGTTCTGGCAGTGATTAGACGCTACTGTGGCGTAGATAAGCTCGTCGCAATAAGGATTGAGCAACTTGATTAGATCCCAAATAAGCGTGATTGAGATGTCTACCTGTTGCATAATGCTCGCGCTGTTGGTTGCGAGCTGTTGCATGTCGGCTTTGTTGTTGAAGCCCTCCACAATGTCGCCTAGCTCAGCGATAACTATTGTTTTGTAGCGCTCTTGCTTAACTTTCCTGGCTAAAGTTAAGTAACTGGCATAGATACGTGCCAATTGTTCGCTCATTCCCCCGCGAGAATCGACCTTGCCGATTTGAAAGTCGCTCAGCATGATCACTAAAGCCTTATCTTGCTTTTGAGTAGCAGCCTTAGCTCGAACGTGCTTTTTAGCCTGAGACATAAGCAAAGGCAAATCCATACCAAATTCGGTTCGCTTTTGGAAATTGAAGCGATAACTCGTCAACCAGTCGCCGTCATACTTCTGCCAACGTGAAGTGCGCGGAGCGCCTACGATCTCGTATTGCTCAGGGTCAAAGCCCTGCTCGATTAAAAATTGCTCCCAGTCTGTAGATCCTGCCGGGAGGGTTGCAGTTCCTTGTGTTCCGTCGAACTCTAGAGCTGCTCTAAATTCGTTAGGGATTTGAGGACTGATGTGCGGATTTAGATTTTCGAGCATGAACAGTGCCCCTGTCTGTGCCTGGCTATTGCGGTATCACTTAGCACTATCCCAATATCTCTCAGAGCTTTTTCAAGCGCCTTGTGTGCGATTTCAGGATTGCAGAGATTGTCCATAAGGATTTCTTGATCAGCCTCGTTAAGAGTGTTGTAGAAAGTGCGAACTGCACAAGGCTTTTTTGGCTTATCGAATTTTAGGTTCTCTAGCATGATCTTCTTTCTGTGTGTAGTTTCAAGCTATAGTTGAAGGTTAGAATCGGTGAGCAGACACGCCGTTTAAATAGTCATAAGCAATAAAGACTCCAAGAGGGTTCTGAGGATCTTCATAGAACTTATAAGCAACTATCTCGATAACCTGAGAGTCGTCTTTGATGACTCCTGCGTCTGTAGCGCTGTCGTTTATAGCTCTAATTAGTTTGTCTAAATCGGGTGCAGTGATAGGAAACTCGCGTTTTACAGTCTTAGGACGTGGCATGAAGAAAATCACTTGTAACGACAGAGCCCCATTCAGTTGCTCGCAACCTGCGTTAGCAGCCTCCAGTCGCTCTGTAACAAGTTTTCTCCAGGCTTTGAGTCTTTTATCGCTGTCAATCATTACAGCCCTCCCAGCCCTCACAAAAGCCGTTTTAGAGCCCTGTGGGATTGGTTGTCCTGGAACGAAGCACTGAATCATTAGAAGGGCATTTCGTCTAATAGCTCAGTAGGAGTCGCTTCGCTCTCTAGCTGTTGAGCTTTAGTCCTGTGCTGTCTAATTACAGCTCCCTGCACGTGATGTTCGACAACGCGCTTAGTCTCAGTAGAGCCCTTCGGAGTGTATTCCCCAATTTTGGTGCTTAGCTCACCGGTCACTTCGATCCAGTCCTCCTCCTGAGCAAGCTGAGGGCTATCGAACCAACAAGTCCAAAGCCGTGAGTAATCTTTTCCGTTCGAGTGCACGTTCTCCCAAAGTGAGACACGCTTTCCCTCCCAGGCGATCATATGAACTTGTCCTGCAACTGTGATGTTTGGCATTTTGCTTTCTCTTTCTTTTTTTTATTTTGTTTGCGTATTTCTAGAAATTACTAGATTAGTTATTTATATAAATATCTATAAATAGAAATTACTAGAAATAATATTTAGTTATTAAGTATTTATATATATATATAAATAACTATAGATATTTATAAATTACTAGAGCGTTTTGAAATTTTCAGAAATTATGTCTGCAGCGATTCGTAATCCTTCGCTGAGTTCAGGCAAAGATCTATCTAACAGCTCTGCTCGTTCGTAAAGCTTTTCAAGAATTATCTTCACAGTGTCACGTTCGGCACTTCTATAGCCCGAAGCGTAGATCTTGGCGAGATCTAAATAAATGTCGTTGTCTTGTGCTATCATTTGCTAACCTGCTTTCTCTTGTTCGTGGGTAGTCCCCTGGGTTTCTGTGTGTCCTGGGGGACTTTTCTTTATCCTAGTGACTTAGCACTCGCCTCTATTTGCGAGAGAACGTCAGCGGATACTTTAGCCTTCTTTGCGTCTGCATACAACGCGCGTAGTCCTTCGAGATCCTGCTTGATAGTCAGAGCCGTTGCCTCAGCAAGCCAATTACGCCCGGCAGGTGTAACAGCCTTCATCTCTTCACGCGAGGGTCGCACTGCTTTTCCGTCTTTCTTTGGCTGAAAGTTGAGCGTTGCAAGTGCACGTCCTATTGCAGAAGTGGCACAGTTTTCTACAAAACTCTGCTTGTTGATGTTAGAGCTGCCTCTAGTCTCCTGAGCAAAGTCGACTGCTACAGCGCGAGCGTCGTCCTTGTCGCGATAGATACTCGCCTTGATAACAATTTCTTGCTCGTTGATTAGAACAATCTCAGTGTGAATTCTGCCCTCTGGGTATTTCTCCCAGAACTTAGCGATTCGATCAGCTACTGGTTCGTAGTTGTCCAGAAATGACATTAGTTTTTCTCTCTCTTTAGAAACGGCTTTTTGCCTGTGGGTTGTTGCATTACAAAGACTAGCTCTCCGAATGGGTTATAGAGATACTTAGCGCCTTGTGCCTCTTGCATGATCTCGGACTTGTGGAGTCTGTTCATGCTCTCGAAAAACGCCAGGCGTTCTTCTGTGTTCTCGAACTTCGCCCAAAGCTCTGGCGTAATCGAGTGTTCTTTCTCTTCGTCGATCTTGTATTGCTCGCGCACAGTTTCATAAGTTGCGTCGTGTGCACTGAGGGTTGGGGTCGTATTTGTGTCTAGAAGGTCACAGAATCGATTTACAGCCTGTAAAATGCCGTCCATAAGCACTTCACTATATCTCACCTGAAATGTCCTCAGATGTCCTCCTGTGAGCGCGTAGACATATGCGTCGTTTTTTAGCCCTGTGACATACTGATACCACATAACCTGCATGGCGTAATGAACAGGTAGTTCTTTCCAGTAGCGCGAACTGAATTTATACTCGACGACAAAAGCGTCCCCAGCTTGTGTTTCACCGATTGCGTCAGGGTTGGCTAGAAATCTAGGGTTGTCGTTTCTTGCCCATGTTCCAACGTTTCTGTGAACCCAAAATTCAGGATTGAACTCGCGGAAGGATTCGTGAATCGCGCCTTCGAAGATCTGCCCAACCCTCATAGCGTCGTTTTGCACAGCCTCAGGCGAATAGCCCTTCTTTTTGTGCCAAAGACTCCAGGCAGACTCGTAAGGTGACAAATCAAGTATTGGCGCGATATCGCTACCGGTAATTGCATTTCTGCGCTGCTCTAGCCATTCGCTAGATCCAGTTGAGTGTTGCTCTGTTCTCTGTCCTAAGCCGATTAACTCGACTCGCTCTAATAGTGTGTTCATAGCTGCAATCTAGCAGCAGGGTCAGACTTTATTTATCGTAGAGTTCTGAATCGTTATCTTCGATTGCGTCGTCCCAGTCAAACTTGCCGTCCTCCACTACTTTCATAGCGTCCTCAACAGCCTCAGAATCACTCTTTGCGACAGCTGCACGATAAGCGTTAGTAATGTCCTGTAGTTCAAGTGTGCCCTTCCAGGCAACAGCAACGCCGATAGTAGTGAGCACTACAGCGAAAGCCGAACCAACACCAATTAGCGATCCCATAAGCGCGTCACCCGCAAGCGCACCAATCGCAGTGCCCCCGAAGAATGTAGCCAGAACTAGACCAATAGATCTAACTAGGATTTGCTTAACGTGCTCTTTCATTTATTCGCCTTAATAAACTCGATAGGATCTATTTTCGCACTAGTCGGACCAAAGACTCCCTTTAGCTCTTTGCTAACTGTTAGGTGCAAGTGAGCGCCTGAACTTGCAGAGCCTGTGTTCCCCACTAGTCCAATAACGTCGCCTTCTTTGACTTTAGTCCCAACTTGCTTACCTGGCTCTTTTAGGTGACAATACCCTACAAACCAAAGCTTGCCCTCTTTGTCTGCAACTCTTTGCACTGAGACGTTGCCTAACACTTTGGAGAACTGCCGCAGCACGATAGTCCCACTGTCTATTGCAGGTATTGGAGTCCCCTCAGGCATAGCCCAGTCTGTCCCGCTGTGAGGTTGCATGCCTCTAGCTTTTCTGAACTCGCTTAGAGTCCCGAAGCGCCCGGTGATCTTCTGCCAAGGGAAAGGGAATCTCATAGCAGCGCCTGATTCACCATGACTACTGCAAAAGCAGTCATTGCAGCCGATGCAAAAGCAGTCACCCAAGCACTACTCCAACGCGCACGCTCAAGCTCTCTAACGCGTGTTTCTAGATCAGCGTAGTTTTTGACAGTCGCTTTTATCTCGGCTATGTCCTGAGCGAGCTGAAACAGTATTGAATCGTGTCCGGGTAGCTCTGGCATTAGCTCTCTTCCTCAAATTTAATTGGAAGCCAGTTTTTCTTTTCTTCATGCCAAAAGTGCATTACTGAACCTTCTGGGTAAAAAATAGGGGCTTCCCATTGTGCAGTATCTGGGTTCAAAGTCCAAGACTCAAAAGGCTGAGGTGGAATAAAAGCGTCCAGAGTTGCATCATAAAAATAACCTGGTAAAGCAAAATTTTTTCTGAGTGGTTGTTTTCCTGAATTATGTTTTCCGGCATAGGTATTGTAACTAGTTTTAATCCATCGGCCACCAAGATTAGTAATAAGCCAATTTTCGCCTTCATCTCCGTTAGGGTCGTCATTATTAGTGACCACTACCCGAATGACGATGTTGTTTTCGTCTAGCTCTGCAAAGTTCGCCATTATCCACCAACCTGAGCTCTTGTGTATCTAACAATTACAATGCCCGAAGCTCCCGCCTGGGGACCATTGAACCAGGCTCCGCCACCTCCACCAGTGTTGGCAATAGGACCATAAGTGGGCGGGATGGATGTGCTACTTCCGCCACCTTGGCCTCCGCCGCCATTACCGCCAGCGCCTAGGCTAGAGTTTCCAGCTTGGCCACCGCCACCACCAGCAAACCAATAAGTCCCGCTTATGTTATGACCAGAAGAAGTAACTGCTCCCCATGAAGAATAAGCACTTGTTCCACTACCGCCAGAACCACCAAATCGGTTTCCGCTAGGGCCGCTTGCTCCACCAGCAGCAGTTGCACCACCACCGCCACCACCACCAGCTGCACCGCCATAAGCGCCACCAGAGTTACCCTGGCCAGCCGTTCCCGAACCTGGTCCACCAGCTCCACCGCCACCACCACCAGAGCCACCTGTTTCCCCGCCAACTCCAGCGGTAGCACCGCTACCATTGCCACCTTTTACGGCTTGAGTGAAAGACCCAATATAAGAATTAGTATTTGAACTACCTACAACAACAACTTGATTGCTTGAAGCTGTTACACCTGATAAACCAACAACTCCACCAGCTCCACCGCCGCCGTTTCCATTTGGCCCTAGGCTTCCACCATTGCCACCACCAGCAACAATTAGAGCATCAAAGGTTAGCTCGCCACCAGTAATACCCAGGGTTTCGCTAACATTAAATTTTCGGTAGTAATAAGTGGAGTCAGAATAAAGAGTTCCGCCAGTCACCACAAGACCGCCACCGCTTGCAGTTAAAATACCCAGTGGGATTAGAGACATTAGCCCAAATCTCCAACCAACCAATAAACACCCGAAGCAACACACTGAACTGTTGCACCCGAATACTGAGCAGCAGTCTTTAGCTTGCCACCCTTGCTGTTTAGGGTCACCCCGCTGCCGGCGCTGAAAGTGATTTGCCCTGATCCAAACTGAGCAAAGTCGATTCTCTGCCCTACAGAAAGCACGTTGTTGATAGTCACAGTGATTGCGCTGCCTGTGCTTCTAATTGTATTGCCTGCGTCAGTGGCTACGATTGTGTAGTTGGCAGACTTGTCGCTAACAGTTCCCGCGCTTACCAAATCCAGCCAGTCGCTACCGGTGTAATACTGAAAGACGTTAGATCCTGTTAGATAGGTTACTTGCCCCTCAGTAGGAGTTTCGATAGCAGCAGAGCGCGCTGTAGAGTCAACAAATGTAGCAATAGACTGCTGCATTAGATACTGATTCAGCTCTGAGGCGTTTAGCGGGAATCCGTTGACAAAGACTTTATATGGCATGTTAAAACTCTTTCCAAAGCTCTAGTGTAGTGAACCAGGTGTTTACGTCTATTGCATGACTCACCTTAGTTACTGTATAGGTGTCGTTGATGTTTAGTTGTGGGGTTTGATATACAACTCTGATTGTTTCGCCTGGCTCTATTACTGCAGCGTGTGTCAGCGCGCCTTTGCGATCTACAGCAGGAGTCTCGACGTTTTGCACAAGCTTAGTAGTCGTTTGATTAAATACGCGAGTCGCCCAGTTCTCTAGCTCGACTTCGTCAGTAGTGTTCAACTCTTGATCGATAGCAAACTCACCGAATAGCTCAATTGAGTCAGTGTTTCGCAATAGCACGAAGGTTGCAGGGTCAGACTTTAGCGATACTTGCAGTGAATTGTAAATATTGTTGATGTCGCTGGCGACTTCGATATCGGACATGCACAAGTGAAGCGGGTCATTGTGATTGTTGCCGACTGAATACTTACCTGTAGGGTCAAGCTCAGTGGGTCGAGGGATAAATACGAATTCCTCAGTGGCAGGGTCAATCCAAAACAGCCCTAGTCCTACTTGTATTGCCTCATAAAGCACAGTGTTTGGAATGAAGTTTTCTAGCGTAGTGCCTGGGATTTGTCCGTCAGTTACAGCGCTCTTTTCGTTCATGACAGTTCCGAACTGCTCAGCGAGTAGCTCAATTACTTCATATGGACTTGCCCAACCTTCGGGGAACTCCAACGGATCTTCTGTATCTAGCAGAGCAAGTCGAGTGTTCACTAGTCGCTTGAAGCTGTCGAAAGCGTCGAGCTGCATAATATGAGTGTTGCTCTCGCTGTCGTAGCGAACCTGAATGTTGTCAATATACCCATTGAACATAATGCGTTCAAATTCATCTCTCAGCAGCCTCACACGCACTGCTACGCCTGGGCGCATGGCTGGGTTGACTGTTGGGTCGATTGTTAGGTTTTGTAGCGTCATGGAAGCGCTGGCAGGTCGAGGCTGGAAGAATAGCGAGTCCTCAACGTCCCCGCCTAACTGCATTTCTAGTTCTGAAACGCTGCACTCGTAAGCTTGCCAAGTAAAAGCGATTTGTGCCTCACCCGCAAGAGTGTCAGTCCCTCCAAGCTCAGAAACGCCAATGATGAACTGTCCTGCACCTGCTAGGACGTCGTCTCCACCTAGTAGAGATACTCCCAGAATAAACAAGTTACCTGCAGCGTCAGGCAGAAAGAATTCAACCTTTAGATCCTGCGCAATATCAAAATTCTCTAGGACGTTAGACATTATCTTGCAGCGTTCTTGATTACTGAGTTACCAACATTTTTAGCAGTGGCGTTGATTGCCCTGGCAATATCGGGTCCAGTTGCGACGCTCTTTTTCACTGTCACGTTGTTGTTGATTACGACAGGAGAGCTAGGGCTAGGGGACTTTACAGTCGCTGTCGCTTTTGGCACTGTCGGAGTTGCCTTAGTCGTTGAAGCAGCAGGTGCTTTGCTTGGCGTTGCACTCGGAGCCATGTTTGTGAAGCTGCTCGGGTTAGGTGATGTCAATCCACTCTGCCCGCTGAAATCTACGCTTGGCTGTCCCTCAGTTCTGCTCCAGCCTCCCTCAGCCATAATTTGCTTGTTTAGGAAGTCAATAGTTTGCAGAGCTGTGATCACAAGTCCTAGAGCGCCTAGAGCTTTGCCAAAGTTCGTTGTCATTGTTACTGAGTTTGTGTTGGCAAGCGCTGTAAGTCCGTTGTAAGCCTTTAGCACTAGGTTGATAGTTCCATAAGCCCCAGCGAGCAATAGAACCTGATCTTTGTATTTGACTACAAACTCTACAACCTTCACGCCTTCGGTAATCATCTCAGTGAGAATCTTTACAATGCCCTGTAGTGCCTCAGTTCCACCGGGCGAAGTCAGCCACTGCGAGAACTTGCTAAGAATTGGGAGCAGTGCAGCACCGATTTGCTCTTGAATCTCGCCAAAGATAATTTGCATTTTGGCGTATGGATCAGTGTTCGCAGCTTTCTCAGCGCTACCTGCAAAAGCCTCTTGTAGCTGTCCTTGCCAGTTCACGCCGTCAGCAGTAATAAAGTTAAGTTTCTCTTGCGCTGCAGTTACTTTGGCTGTGGCTTTGGCGTATTCCTCCGAATTGACCCCATAGTTCTCTAGTGCCATTTGCTGATCTGAAAGCGCCTTGTTTAGCTCTTTCTGTGCCTTCGTTGCTTCGCTGGCGTTGAGAATCTGGTCGCTCATTGGAACGCCTAGCTTCGTTAGCGCGCCAAACTGTCCGTTGTAAGCCTTTGTAAGCGCCATTGTCACAGACTCTAGAGACTTGCCAGAACCTGCCGAAATGTCCAGGGCAAGCTGTAGCAGCTCGGTGCTCTTGGCAGTGTCCCCAGTCGCTCTAGTTAGCTGTGCGAAAGCAGGTCGCAGTGTGTCGTCAGCAACAGCGCTTTGCAGTTGCATTTTGTTGATTGACTTTTCAACAGCAGCAATTTGCGAAGCCGTAGCGTTAGTTGTGTTCTTTAGCTGATTAGCCAAAAGCTCTTGCGACTTAGCGTCCTCTACAGCAGCCTTAGAAGCCTCTTTGAGCTGATTTACGACAAGCCCCATAGAAAAACCAACACCGATAGCCCCTAGGGCTTTATTCATGGTTTTGGAGATTGCGTCAGTGGTTTTGCTGAGTCCGTTTAGATCTTTGCCTGCGCCTTTAGTTGCCTGAGTGAGTTTCTTATACTCCCCTAGAATTTCTACGTTTAGAACTAGGCTCATGCGTTCAACTCCTTAGACACCTTTAGCAAAGCTTTGTATTCATATAGTGACAAGCTTTTGAACTCGCTAGGCTGAATATTGAGAATCATTACAGCTCTAGCCATTCTGTCGGCTTGTTCAATTTTTATTGCGCTTTTGGGTCGTCACCTGTGATTAGATCAAAAGCCTCAGCCTGTGTGATTCCTGCAGTGTCCTCGAACTTGAAGTTCGGGTTCTCTCTCTTCTTCATGATGTAGACAATTGCCCTGGCTGCTCTAGCCTTTGGCTTGCCCTCTTTGAACGCGCTGTCGATATCTCCGTTAATCAAGAGCTCGATTTCCTCGACCTCGCCTAGCGTTAGATCTTCAAACTTTATCATTCTGTGCCTTTCGATTTTGTTTCTGCCATGAGTCTATCCAACTGTCTCAAATAGTTGTTGTAAACCTCGTTGCGAGTTATGCCAATAGCTTTGACAAAAAAAGGCTGTGGAACGATGTTGCGCTTGAACCAGCCCCAGTGGATTGGGTTAGCGTATGGAACTCCGTTAGATCTGTTGTTACCTGCGCTGATTGTGACTTTTCTAACCGCTTTATTTACGCGGATAGTGTCGCGTAGCTTGCCTGAACGAACAGGGACAAGGCTGCGGGCTTCGTTAGCTACAGCTTCACCGGACTGTTGCCCTGCGAGTTTTATCTCGTTATCAGGGACTCCTACAGCCTGGAGAGCTTTGATAGCCTCTCTTAGCCCAACAACCTTGACACCTGTCGGTTCATACGCCATGACTAAGCGGTTACGATCTCCACGCCGTAATAAGTGTCGTTCTCTGGGTCGTGCACAGAGTTGTCTACTTCTAGAGTCACTGCGAAGGTTGCAGTCTCGTTGCTGGCTAGGGATAGTGGAGGTAGCTGGTTGAACTTTACAGTTCCAGTGTAGTGAGGCTCGTTGCTGCTGGCAGTTGCGTTGCCGTTAGGGGCAATCGTGAAAGTTCCAGTAGTTCCGAAGTTGCTCCATAGAACGCGATAGAGAGAAGTAGCGTCACCTGAGGTAATACCCTCTAGGTTTAGTGCCCACTGTCCACCTACTCGCTGCTCGCAGAAGGTCTGCACGTCACCGGGAGCGTCTCCCAGCTCTAGTGATACAAGAGTCGCGTCACAAGCGTATTCGGTTGCACCGATCTTGAACACGATATTTTGCGCTTTGATACGCGTTGAAGCTGCCATTAGCAGTTCCTTCCTAAATAGTTATTTCCAACTCGACAGAGCAGTTTGCTGCTAGGTATTCGGCGTTGTTTGTTTGCATGTTGTAAGGCTCGTTGACTCTAACTAACCTGGCATATCTCGGTAGAGCAGTCAGGACATTAGCAATAGCTTCGTCGAGCTTTTCGGTTGCTTGCTTGTTGGTTGCAGTTGCAGCCACGATCACAAGCTCTAGGTTCATGATGTATTCAGTTCCCAGAGAACTAGGCGTTAGATAAGGGCTTGCGCTGTTGATGATTACAATTGGCGGAACAATGCGCTCTGGGACGTAATCAAGAACGTTGAGCCCTGCAGCGTCAAGATCTAGCTTGAACTCTGCCTTAGCCAGTGTGATTTCGTTAGTCACTAGACTCCATACCCAACATAAGGCAATAGCAGTGGATAGACAGCACCCATAGGGTCTTTTGCGACTCTAACAGGGCTGCCGTCCATGCTTGCAAACTGAGCAACACCATTAGGGGCACTGCGCCTGTGGTAGATCTCCGAAGCACAAAGGAAAACAGCTATCTTGTGAAGATCGCCTGGGACTGTAGCGTCGCCCTGGTAGTTGTCTACTAGAGCGTGTCCAGCGTCGAGAGCTTGCTCGATAAAGTCGCTATCCTCAGTTGTTCCAATGTATTCTTTGAATTCTGCCAGAAGCACAGTGCCCGCCATGATTTACCTACTAAGCGACTACGTCTAGCTCGACGATTGCGCCCGCAAATGGGGTAGTAATTGCCATATAGCCGTATACAGAAACGCTGTCAGTCAGGGTAGTGATGTCAGAGTCGGTAAGGCGAACAGGAGCACCTGCAGACTCGAAGGTCTGAATTGCGCGAGAGTTAGCCATGTATACCTTGTTAGCAGTCATCTGGGTGTCAACGATGATTGGCAGTCCTAGTAGCGAACCAGTTAGAGCTGGAGCGTTAGCAGCGCCGATGTTGTTGATTCCAGCGCCGTTCTGTAGCACTAGTGGGCGGTCTGAGCCGTCAACGACAGTGATCAGCTTAACGTATGCCTCAGGAGAAGCGATGATGAACTCTGGAGAAAGTCCGGTGTTCTCCTTGATGTAAACAGCACCATTAGCAATAGCAGTGGTAACAGCCTCAGCGGTTAGAGCAGAAGCGTCAAATACCTTGCCAGTGTAGGACAGTCCCTCGACGTGAGTCTTTAGGGCTGCGTTAGTTGCGTTTGCGTAAGCAATAGTTAGAGCCTGGAACACAGTGTTCAGGTAGTCAACCGAAGAACGCTCGATAGTCTGCTTGGTAAAGCTGGTGTATCCACCATAGGTCTTTACGTCTGCAGAAGTTGAAGCGATAGTTAGGTTACCGAAGCTTAGAGCCTCGCCCTCTGGGTCTTGCTGACCAACTGCAAGAGTGTTAGCAGAAACCTGTGCATACTCGACAGTCAAGCCAGCTGAAGGTAGAGCAGCGCGAGAGAAAGCGCTAACCATTGGTCGGTTCTGGTCGATTAGGTTGTTGATAAATCCAACGAAGCCAGGGAGTGCAACAGTGTCGGAGCTGTCAGAAGCTGCGCGTGCAAGCTCGATAGCTGCAGCGTCGCCCTTTAGCAACTTCTTAGCGAACTCACCCTGTGAGCGGATCTCAGCGCCAATTACGGCTGGGGTAGCAGAAGTCTGTGCTGCCTCAACGACTCGCCTAAGCTCGGCAACCTCGTCCATGACAGAGCGAACCTCTAGTTCCATGTTTTCAGACATAGAGTCTCTTTCTTGATTGGGAAGATCGCTAGTAACAGCTTCTGGCTGCTCTTCACGAACCTCGGTTATGTTTGCGCCATCGAAGGCAGGGAACGGCACTACAGAAACCTCTTTCAAGGCAACTTTAGTGCGCGTAATCGTTGAGCCGTCTTTCTCGGATTCCACCGGAAGAAAACCCACCGAAAATTTGTTTAGAACTCCGTCACGCATAAGCGTTAGGACTTCGTTTCCTCTTGGAGTGTCAGAAACGCGAGCCAGGATCTCGTAGCCCTGCTCGGTGTCCCTTCCCTCCACTACTTTGCCGATTGGCTCTTCGTGTCCATAGAAAAGCTTCACGTCCTCTACAGAGTCGATTGCACCTGGAACAAAACGCTCCTGATACAAGCCTCCGATATTGGCAGTCTGCCCATAAGGGACAGCTAGTCCAACGATTGTTCTTTCTTCGAGGTCAGCACGTGCCTCAAAAGATCTAGTTTCGATTTCAGACATTTAGTCCCTCTTTTTCTCTAACTTCATCTACAGACAAGAACCCTGCAGCAACTCCTACGCTGTAGTAGTTGTAACGTGCAGCAACGTCAGCCTTGAACAAGTGCTCGAAGTCGAACTCGATGCGAGTGCCTCTAGGCAAGCAGTTACTGAACGCGTCGGTAATTGCGTCGGTGTAAGCCATTAGGGTATGGCGATAGAAGATTTGATTCTCGTCCTGCAGGTTGGTGTAAGTGTCCGAACCACCTGGCACAGTCGTTAGCAATAGTCGCGCTGGAATACCGAACAAGCGAGCAATAGAAATAGTGTTCTGCTCGACAATGTCAGTGAACAAAGCCTCTCTAGGGCTTAGAGCAATTGCTTGATAATCGAAGCCGTTGCCTAGAACAGCAATTTGTCTGTTTTGCTGCTTGTTGTGCCAGTTAGCAGTAATGGTTTCCGCTTGCTCTTGGTTTAGGCTTTGATTGGTTTTCAGTATGCCAGTCGGAACACCGGCGGAGTTGAACCAGTTCTTTGCGTAGTTACGTAGATCCAGTGCAGCGGAAATATCAGGACGTGCAGCGTCGATAGGCGCGATACCACGTAGCGAGTTAGGCTTCACGAATAGCTTTAGGTGCTCAATCTCGCGATTGCTGTAAGTCTTACCCATGTAGCTATACTCAACGCCTTTAGTGATGTCCTGCGAGTCCTTATAGGACACAGAGACAGCCGAAGCGGGGAGCAGAGTCAGGTTGTTTACCTGTCCGTTAGAGCCGTAGTTCTTATACCAGAAAGCGTTGCCCTCTAGCGCCATAGAAACTACAGTCTGAAACAGAAAGTCACGTCGGTTGCTGTTGATGTCAGGCTTGTTGACTAGAACAGGGTTTTCGATTTTCAGCTCAATACCGGTAGCGAACCTGTAGGTGTCGATTGGCATTTTGCTAATTGGCGTGGCTATGATCTGCACAGCGCGGTAAACCGCCGTTAGTGTGAGCGCAGTATCGGCAGTAACGACTGCTGCCTCTCGGGTTGGGATTGTTGGCTGGGCTGCGCGCTTTTCAAAAGCCGTCCCAGTAAGTCTTTGCCAAAGTGTGGGCATGTCCTACCTTCGGATAATCACAGATTAGAATACACCAATTTGTGTATTTTCTGCACGTTCACTCACATACAATGCCATAATCGTTGCCATTAGTGCGTCAATGTCGCCCTGCGAGTCTTTCCTCGACACAAGCCAGGTTTCCCCGCTGTATTTCGTAATTCCTCTAGGACTCTGCACAATTAGCAGTGGGTCGTTAGCGTGTTTGGCTTTCCCGGTGCTAAACAGAGCATAAGCGACAGAGCAAGCAGCGCTGATCTCTTTCGTCCAGAGTTGCCAGACAGGGATTCCAGCCATTTTGAGGCGTTTGCCTAGTCCTGGGAGTTGTCTATCGTCTAGAGCGATTGCGCGCGGGGTAAAGCGCTCGTAGTAGCTGATTAGCAGGTCGTAAAGTTTCTGCTCGCTTGTGTTGACTAGGGTTTGCACAATCTCTGTGCCGTGTCCGTAGTCAGTGCGATTAGCAAAAGCAATAGTCGCGTGTTCCCAGTTCTTAGTGATGTCTACAGCAAACACGCCGTTGTGCTGCTGCAGGTTTAGCTTGTCGCCAGCTTTTCTGAATATGTCAGCGGGCAACCAGGACTGCACCGAACCAGTAATGAACTGATTTAGTGTGTAGCGTCTCACTTCATGCTCTGGCAGTGTCTTGATGTCTGTCAGGACTCGCTCTAGCGGGATTCTGCCACAAGCGATTGCTGGGTTTGCTTGCTTGATTGCTTCGGGGTCGTCAATCTTTGCGTTAGGTGCAGCCTCCCAGCAAAAGAACCCAAAGCGCTCTAGCTCAGGGTCGCCGTTAGCTGCCTTTTGACCGGACTTGTAAAGATCTAGCAAAGTCTCGCTGTTCTGGTCGCCAGCGGTTGTAATGCCGATTACCATGCCGTCAGTAAAGCTCTGAGTTCCCTTGATAGCAGCAGTCCACATACCGGGCTTGGCGAGGTGCAATTCGTCGAACAGACAAAGCGTGATAGGGATACCTTGGAGAGCTCCCTCTTTAGCGGGCTTCACGTCGTAGCGTCCTGAGCCGTCGGCTGTGACAATGCCTCGCGACTCTGAGGCTTTCTTGAACCTCTTGCTTAGATACTTGTTTCCCAGGACTACGGACAACACTCGATTGTAGATAATGCGAGCCTGATCTATAGAGCTTGCGAGCGATAGCACCTGAGAGCTGCCCTGTTGGTGCATTAGCAAGCCCCAAATGCCAATTATGGCAGCCAATAAACTCTTGCCGTTCTGCCTCCCCAAAGAAACGACTAATTGCCTATAGCGAAGCTCCCCAGCGTTTGGGTGTCCTTCGGGGTAGCGCTCGAACATAGCGCGCAGTAGCCATTTCTGCCAGTCGTCGAGTTCAATACCCTCTGGATAGTCGGGGCTCTTCCAGGCAATCTTCACAAGCTCGATTAGCTTATCGCCGTCCGTTATGAAGTCCTCAGACAGCGGGGGAGTGTAGATCGCGGGCAGTTGAAGCAATTACTTCTGCTCTCCTTTGATTAATACGATTTGACGGCAGCCTAAACACTCGCCATCGTGATACTTGGTGGGCTGTTCGTCTGGGCTTCTGGTAGCAAAAGCGATGTGGTGCCACTCGTCACTCTCCAGCAGCTTGATTATGCGTTCACGCTCTCGCTCTGCTCCATTCGCAATTCCTTGCTTTTCCGCTTCTTGAATAAGGTCGTGAAAAGCGTGTGTTTTGTATCTCTCAGCGAAGCTCACTTCTGCCCTCCTTCTTCGTAATCAGCTTCTTCGTAAATGGATAGGTTTTTATCGCCAGCAGCAAACTTGATTGCCTCTGCCTTTGTTTCAAATTGCCCGACTGGGACAAATGAACAGCAGTCACAGCCAGCATCTATCA
>JACCDS010397957.1_pt1 | contig 16840 bp, 13 predicted proteins | sample 7446441 | NCBI WGS metagenome assembly JACCDS01 (sample SAMN15323445, study PRJNA562643) | freshwater metagenome | isolation source: river surface water | place: USA:Blue River Watershed | collected 2017-08-17
CCGCATCGCGGTGATGAAGGCCGGCGTGATCCAGCAGATCGGCGCGCCCGACGAGATCTACAACCGCCCGGTCAACCTGTTCGTGGCCGGCTTCCTGGGCTCGCCGACGATGAACGTCATGCGCGGCAAGCTCAACACCAGCGGCGGCGTGCGCTTCGAGAGCGCGGCCTTCGCCACCGACGTGTCGGCCTACCCGTTCCAGAAGTCGCCTTCGGCCGGCGATGTCGTGCTGGGCGTGCGCCCGGAGCAGGTCCGGCTGGCTCACGCGATGAGCCCGGAGACGCCGCACGCGGCCACCGTCACGGTGGTCGAGCCGCTCGGCCCGCAGCAGATCATCTGGTTCACGGTCGGCGAGAACACGCTGTCGGCCATCGTCGATGACCAGTGGAAGGGTCAGCCTGACGACACCGTGTACTTCGGCTTCGACCTGCCGCGCGCGTCGATGTTCGACGCTGCCAGCGAAGCCCGGCTCTGATTCGGGCCCACCCCCGCGAGGACGCCCGCAGGCGTCGTCGACGGGGGTTTTCTTGGAACGTTGACGAAACCGGTTCCACTGTCCGCCACGGCGGACCCGGAGGACGGACATGCACGACCCGGCATCCCCATCGATCGCCCGCCCGCTGCATCAGGGCTGGCAACTGCGCGAGGTCGATCCGGCCCTGGATGCGGCGACGCTGCAGGCGTCGAGCGACGGCTGGATCGACGCGCGTGTGCCCGGCACGGTCTACCGCGACCTGCAGGACGCCGGCCGCATCCCGGACCCCTTCATCGCCCGCCACGAGGCCGATGTGCAGTGGGTGGCCGAACGCGACTGGCTCTGGCGACTCGATTTCGAGGTCGATCCCGCCGAGGTCCGCCGCCACATGGCGCTGTGCTTCGACGGCCTGGACACGATCGCGCAGGTCTGGCTGGACGGCCGCCTGATCGCCCGCAGCGACAACATGTTCGTGCCGCTGCAGGTCACGCTGGACCCGGCGCGTGAGCTCGCGCCCGGCCCGCACCGGCTGGTGATCCGCTGCGACAGCGCACTGCGGCACGGCAGGATGCTGCAGGCCCGGCACGGCGTGCGGCCGCTCTGGAATGGCGACAGCAGCCGCCTGTACGTGCGCAAGGCGCCCTATCACTACGGCTGGGACTGGGGTCCCACGCTGCTGACCGCCGGCCCGTGGAAGCCCGTGCGCCTGCAGGCCGACGACGTGCGTCTGGTGTCGCTGCACAGCCCCGTCTGGCTGGCCGACGACCTGGGCCGCGCGCGGGTCGACGTGGCGCTCGAACTGGCCGGGATGCTCGATGGCATCGAGGTCGAACACCGGCTGGTCGATGCGCAGGGCCGCGAGGTCTGCACCCACCGCAGCCCCGCCCGCGCGGACCACCACGCCGGTCTGGCCGTCGCCGAGCCGCAGCTCTGGTGGCCGGCCGGGCAGGGCGCACAGCCGCTCTACACGCTGACGACGCGGCTGCTGCAGGGCGAGGTCGAACTGACCCGCACGCAGCGCCGGCTGGGCCTGCGCCGCATCCGGCTGGTGCAGGAGCCGGTGGCTGGCGAGTCGGGCCTGAGCTTCTTCTTCGAGGTCAACGGCCGCGCCTTCTTCTGCGGTGGCGCCAACTGGATCCCGGACGACCTGCTGCTCGAACGCATCACGCCCGAGCGCTACCGCGACCGCGTGCAGACCGCCGTCGACGGCGGCCACACGATGCTGCGCGTCTGGGGCGGCGGCATCTACGAGGACGACGCCTTCTACGACGCCTGCGACGAACTCGGCGTGCTGGTCTGGCAGGACTTCCTGTTCGCCTGCGGCCTGTACCCGGCCCACGACGCCTACCTCGCCAGCGTCGAGGCCGAGGCGCGTGCGGCCATCACCCGGCTGCGCCATCGCGCCAGCCTGGCGATCTGGTGCGGCAACAACGAGGACTACACGCTGGCCGAATCGGTCGGCGCGCACGGCCCCGGCAGCGACACGGTGCGCTTCGAGGCCCGCCGCATCTACGAGCAGCTGCTGCCCACGCTGTGCGCGCAGCTCGATCCGCAGCGGCCCTACTGGCCCGGCAGCCCGTACACGCCGGGGGTCGACGGCCTGCAGAACTCGCAGGACAAGACCGCCGGTGACCGCCACAGCTGGGAGGTCTGGCACCAGCTGATGCTCCCCTACCAGCGCTATGCCGAGGTCGGTGCGCGCTTCGTCAGCGAGTTCGGGCTGCAGTCGCACCCGTCGCTGGACGTCCTGCATGCGGCGATCCCGGACGAATCCGAGCGCCGCCCCGGCAGCCGCACGCTGCAGTGGCACAACAAGGCCTCGTCGGTGGTCGGTGCGGACGGCCATCGCCGGCTGGCCGTGTACCTTGCCGACAACCTGCCGCCGGTGACCACGCTGGCCGCCGAGGTGCAGGCCACGCAGTTCGTCCAGGCCGAGGCGATGCGCCATGCCTACGAGGCCTTCCGGCGCCGCTGGCAACGCCCTGGCGCGCGCGCCTGCGGCGGTGCGCTGGTCTGGCAGCTCAACGACTGCTGGCCGGTGTCGAGCTGGGCCATCGTCGACAGCGCCGGCCAGCGCAAGCCGGCCTGGCATGTGATCCGCCGCGCGCTGGCGCCGCTGGCCTGCGCGGTGCGGCGTGATGCGCTCGATCCGTCCGGCGCGAGCGCCTGGGTCATGTCATCGCTGGACCAGCCCGTGCAGGCGCAGGCCCGCTGGACGCTGCAGACGCTGACCGGCGAGACCCTCGATCAACACGAGCAGATCGTCGACCTGCCCGCCAACGCCAGCACCGAGCTGACGGTGCCCGCGCGCTGGCGACAGGCCGGTGACGCGCCGCTGGTCGCCGCGCTGAGCCTGTCGGCTGCAGGGTTGCAGGCCCGTGCCTTCGCCTGGCCCGAGCCGCACCGCTGGCAGCCGGTCGAGGACCCGCAGCTGCGCATCGAGACGCTGGACGGCGGGCTGCTGCGCGTCACGGCCGAGCGCCCGGCCAAGGGCGTCTGGTTCGATGTGGCCGGTGCGCCTGGCGCCACCTTCGCCGACAACTTCATCGACCTGCTGGCCGGCGAGTCGCGCGAGATCGCCGTGCAAGGCCCGATCGATGGTCTGCGCGTCGTCAGCCTGTTCGACCTGCAGGCGAGGGGCTGACGTGAGCACCATCCGCGACGTGGCGAAGCTGGCCGGGGTCGGCGTGGCGACGGCCTCGCGCGCCTTGTCGGGCAACGGCTCGGTGGCCGAGGACACCGTCGTGCGCGTGCGCGATGCCGCCGAGCGGCTGGACTACCGGCCATCGAGCATCGCGCGGGCGCTGTCGCTGCGGCGCTCGGGTGCCATCGGCGTGTACGTGCCGAGCTTCGACGCGGCGTTCTATTCGTCCATCCTCAGCAGCGTCGACGAGGTGCTGCGCGCCGCCGGCCGGCACATGATCGCCTCCAACGGCTGCGGCCACGGCTCGCTGCGGCAGGAGGCGCTCGACGGCATCGACTTCCTGCTCGAACGCGACTGCGACGGCCTGCTGATCGCCAGCCACAGCCTGACCGACGACGACTTCGCCGGACTGCTGCAGCGCCGCCCGCGCACCGTCATCGTCAACCGCACGGTGGCCGGTCACGAGGACCGCTGCTTCTCGGTCGACCATGAGCTGGCGGGCGTGCTGGCCGCGCGCACGCTGATGAGCCAGGGCCACCGCGAGATCGCCACCATCGCCGGCCCGGACGACGCGCCCGACAACGTCGCACGGATGCGCGGCTTCTACGCCGAACTGGCCCGCCACGACATCCTCGTGCGGCCGGAACACCAGAGCGGCGGCACCTTCATGTTCGCCACCGGCGACATGGCCACGCGCCGCCTGCTGCCGGCCCTGCGCGGCGAGATCGCCGGGGCGGCGCGTGTCACCGCGATGTTCGTGGCCAACGACCTCATGGCCATGGCGGCGATCAGCTGCCTGACCCAGGCCGGCCTGCGCGTGCCCGATGACGTCTCGGTGCTCGGCTACGACGACTCGGCCTTCGCCCGCTACACCTCGCCGCCGCTGACCACCGTGCGCGTGCCCATCATGACCGTCAGCGCCGACGGCTGCCGCATGTTGCTCAACGAGTGCTACGACGCCGGCCTGCCGGTGCAGCGCGGCCACCTCGCCGAGGTGGTCTGGCGCGGCACCGTGGCGGCCGGTCCCCATCCGCCGTCGGGGCAGCGGCCCTGACATCCCGACACCGCTCCGCCTCACCGCCACGCCTGCCCCCATGACCACCACCCTCGGCATCATCGGCACCGGGAACATCTTCCCGGCCTACCTGCGCAACATCCTGCGCGCCCAGCGCAGCGGCAAGCTGCGGCTCGTCGGCGTGGCCGACGGCGACATGGCCGCGGCCCAGCGCCGCGCGGCCGAGTTCGGCCTGGTCGCCATGACGGTCGACGAGCTGCTGGCCAGCGAGGCCCAGGTCATCCTGAACCTGACCCCGCCGCTGGCCCACCACGCGATCGGCATGAAGGTGCTGGGCGCGGGCAAGCACCTGTTCTCGGAAAAGCCGATGGCCGCGACCTATGCGCAGGGCCTCGAACTGGTCGAGACCGCCCGCAAGGCCGGCCTGCGGCTGGGCTGCGCGCCCGACACCTTTCTCGGTGCCGGTGCGCAGACCGTGCGGGCGCTGCTCGATGCCGGCACGATCGGCGCGGTGCGCCATGGCTACGGCTTTTTCATGAACCACGGCCCGGACCATTGGCACCCCAACCCGGCGTTCTTCTACCAGCCGGGTGCGGGTCCGCTGTTCGACGTCGGCGTCTACCACCTGACCCATCTGGTCAACCACTTCGGCCCCGTCAAGGCGGTGCGCGCCATCGCCCACCGGACCCATGCCGTGCGCACCATCCCGCTGGGTGAACGCGCGGGCCAGAAGCTGCCGGTGGATGTGGCCACGCACGTCATCGCCCACCTCGACTTCGCCAGCGGCCCGCAGATCGTGCTGACCAGCAGCTTCGACGTCTGGAAGCATGACCACGAGCCGTTCGAGTTCTACGGCGACAACGGCACGCTGCTCGGCCCGGACCCGAACAAGTTCGGCGGCAACGTGCGCTGGAACGTCCAGACCGGTGACTGGCAGCGCGCCACCGACAAGCGCCCGTACCACGCCAATGCGCGTGGCCTGGGGCTGGTCGACATGATCCGCGCCATCGCCGAGAACCGCCCGCACCGCTGCAGCGCCGAGATGGCCCTGCACGTGCTGGAGGTGATGGAAGGCACGCTGAAGGCGGCCGACCAGGGCGGTGCGGTCATGCTGGCCACCACCTGCGAGCGCCCGGCGCCGCTGGACACGAAGCTGTTCTGAACATCCGCCCCAAGACACCTCAGGAGATGACCATGAAGGCATCGGTCCAGATCTATTCCATCCGTGAATCCGGCGACCTCGACCACCAGTTGGCGCTGCTGCGCCAGACCGGCTTCGAGTGGGTCGAGAGCGTCGCCACGCACGGCCTGTCGGCGGCGGACTTCGCCGCGAAGCTCGATCAGCACGGGCTGAAGCTCTCGTCGATGCACGTCGGCCTGGCCCTGCTGGAGAACGCGACCGAACGCGCCCGGCTGATCGAGGCCTGCCAGCTCACCGGCTGCCGGCTGATCATCATGCCGTGGCTGCCGATGGGCGAACGCCCCGCCACCGGCGCGGGCTGGGTCGCGCTGGGCCAGCGTCTGGCCGGCCTGTCGGACCTGCTGCGCGCCGCACTGCCGGACCTGCGCGTGGCCTATCACAACCACGAGTGGGAACTGCTGAGCTATGACGGCCGCCCGGCGCTGGACTGGATCTTCTCGGCCGCCACGCCCGCGCAACTGGGCTGGGAGGCCGACCTTGGCTGGGTGCGCCGCGCCGGTGCCGACCCACTGGAATGGGCCACGCGTCACGGTGAGCGCCTGCTGGCCGTGCACGCCAAGGACATCGCCGCCCCCGGCACGGCGGTGGCCGAAGACGGCTGGTGCGTGCTCGGGCAGGGCATCGTCGGCTGGCCGGCGCTGTTCGCGGCGCTCAAGTCGCGGGTCGACCTGTTCGTGTTCGAGCACGACAAGCCGGTCGACTTCGAAGGCACGCTGCGCGGCAGCCGCGCCTGCCTGCGCGAGCACCTGGGCGTCTGATCGAGGAGAGACCCGATGAACACGAGCCATTCGGCCCTGAGCCCGATCCGCGGACCCGGCATCTTCCTGGCCCAGTTCGCCGGCGATGCGGCGCCCTTCAACTCGCTGGACAGCATCGGCCGCTGGGTCGCCTCGCTCGGCTATGCGGGCGTGCAGATCCCCAGCTGGGATGCGCGGCTGTTCAACCTGGCGCTGGCCGCCGAGAGCCAGACCTATTGCGACGAGGTGCGGGGCACGCTCGCCCAGCACGGCCTGCAGGTCACGGAGCTGTCGACCCATCTGCAGGGCCAGCTGGTGGCGGTGCATCCGGCCTATGACCTGCCGATGGACGGCTTCGCGCCCGAGGCCCTGCGCGGCAAGCCGGCCGAACGCACGGCCTGGGCGGTCGAACAGCTCAAGCTCGCGGCCCAGGCCTCGCAGCGGCTGGGCCTGAACGCCCACGCGACCTTCAGCGGCGCGCTGGCCTGGCCGTATCTCTACCCGTGGCCGCAGCGGCCGGCCGGGCTGATCGAGACCGCCTTCGACGAACTGGCGCGGCGCTGGCGGCCGATCCTCGATGCCTTCGACGCGGCCGGTGTCGACGTCTGCTACGAGGTCCATCCGGGCGAGGACCTGTGCGACGGCGCGAGCTTCGAGATGTTCCTCGAACGTGTGGGCAACCACCCGCGCGCCAACCTGCTCTACGACCCCAGCCACTTCGTGCTGCAGCAGCTCGACTACCTGGCCTACATCGACTGCTATCACGAGCGCATCAAGGCCTTCCACGTCAAGGACGCCGAGTTCAACCCGACCGGCCGGCAGGGCGTCTACGGCGGCTTCCAGGGCTGGAAGGACCGGGCCGGGCGCTTCCGCTCGCTGGGCGACGGGCAGGTCGACTTCACCGGCATCTTCAGCAAGCTCACCCAGCACGGCTACACGGGCTGGGCGGTGCTGGAGTGGGAGTGCTGCATCAAGCACCCGGAGCAGGGTGCGGCCGAAGGTGCGCCCTTCATCCGCGACCACCTGATCCGCGTGGCCGAGAAGTCCTTCGATGACTTCGCGGCGGCCGGCACCGACGAGGCCGCCAACCGCAAGATGCTCGGCATCGCCTGAAGCAGGACCGGAGGATCACGCGATGAGCCAGTCACACGACCCGCGCGGCGAGCTGCGCCCGATCCGTTTGGGCATGGTCGGTGGCGGGCAGGGCGCCTTCATCGGCGCCGTGCACCGCATCGCCGCCCGACTGGATGGGCAATACGAGCTGGTTGCCGGTGCGCTGTCATCCGACGCCGACCGCGCCCGCGCCAGCGGGGCAGAGCTCGGCTTCAACGCCGACCGGTGTTACGCCGACTTCCGCGAGATGGCGCGGGCCGAGGCCGCGCGGCCCGATGGCATCGAGGCTGTCGCGATCGTCACGCCCAACCACCTGCACCACCCGGTCGCCTGCGCCTTCATCGACGCGGGCATCCACGTCATCTGCGACAAGCCGCTGACCACCACGCTGGCCGATGCGCTGGACCTGCGTGCGCGGGCGGCGGCGCGTGGCGTGCGGTTTGCGCTGACGCACAACTACAGCGCCTACCCGCTGATCCGCGCCGCCCGCGCGATGGTGGCGGCCGGGCAGCTTGGCACCGTGCGCATCGTGCAGGTCGAGTACGCGCAGGACTGGCTGGCGTCGGACCTGGAAGCCTCCGGCCAGAAACAGGCCGCGTGGCGCACCGACCCGGCGCTGGCCGGTCCGGCCGGCTGTCTCGGCGACATCGGCACGCATGCGGCCCAACTCGCCGAGTTCGTCAGCGGCCTGACCCCCGCCGAGATCAGCGCCGACTGCACGACCTTCGTGCCGGGCCGGCGCGTGGACGACCACGTCCAGGTGCAGCTGCGTTATGCCCAGGGCGCGCGCGGCCTGCTCTGGGCCAGCCAGGTCGCCTGCGGCGAGGAGAACCACCTGCGCCTGCGTGTCTACGGCACGAAGGCCGCCCTTCACTGGGACCAGGACACGCCCAACGAGCTGACCTGGCACCCGGCCGGTGAGCCCGCCCGCCGCCTGACCCGCGGCATGGGCGGCCTGCCCGACGTGGCCGCCGCCGCGACCCGCACGCCGCCGGGGCACCCCGAGGGCTACCTCGAAGCCTTTGGCAACCTCTACCGCGACTTCGCCGAAGACCTGCGCGACGCCCGCGCCGGCCGCGTCACGCCACCGCGCGTGCCCGGCCTGGACGACGGCGTGCGCAGCCTCGCCTTCGTCGAGGCCGTGCTGGCCAGCAGCCGCGCCAACGCCGCGTGGACGGCGCTGGCCGTGCCCGGCTGAAACCCTTTCCTGATCGAGCTTTCCGACCGAGACCCCCATGACCGAACCCGTCAACATCGAAGCCCTGCTGGACGCCCTGACCCTGGACGAGCAGGTCAGCCTGCTGTCGGGCGCCGACTTCTGGACCAGCGTGGCGATCCCGCGCCTGGGCGTGCCCGCCTTCAAGGTGACCGACGGCCCGAACGGCGCGCGCGGTGGCATCTTCAAGGACGGCCCGCGCACCGCCTGCTTCCCCGTGGGCATCGCGCTGGCGGCGACCTGGGACACGGCGCTGATCGAGCGCACGGGCGTCGCGCTGGGTGTCGAGGCCCGGCAGAAGGGCGCGCAGGCGCTGCTGGCACCGACCGTCAACCTGCACCGCACGGTCTACAACGGCCGCAACTTCGAGTGCCATGCCGAGGATCCGTGGCTGTCCTCCGAGATCGCGGTGGCCTACATCCGCGGCCTGCAGTCGACCGGCGTGGCCGCGACCATCAAGCACTACGCGGGCAACGAGAGCGAGCACCAGCGTTTCACCATCAGCTCGGAGATCGGCGAGCGCGCGCTGCGCGAGCTCTACCTCGTGCCCTTCGAGCGCGCGGTCAAGGTGGCTGGCGTGATGTCGGTGATGACCGGCTACAACCGCGTGGACGGCACCTACATGGCCGATCACCAGCGGCTGGTCCAGCAGGTCCTGCGCGACGAATGGGGCTTCGACGGTCTGGTGATGAGCGACTGGTTCGCCGCACACGACACCGTGCTGGGCGTGCAGGCCGGCTGCGACCTGGAGATGCCCGGCCCGACCCGCGGTCGCGGCGCCAAGCTGGTGGCCGCCGTGCAGGAAGGCCGCATCAGCGCCGAGGCGGTGCGCGCTTGCGCCGGCCGCGTGCTGCGCTTCGCCCAGCGGCTGGGGCGCTGGGAAGACCCGGTCATCCCGGCCGAACGGGCCGACAACCTGCCCGGGCACCGCGCGCTGATCCGCGAGCTGGGCAGCGCCGGTGCGGTGCTGCTGAAGAACGCCACCAAGGACGGTTCGGCCGCCCTGCCGCTGACGCTCGATGCCGGCCGACAGGTCGCGCTGATCGGCCGCGCGGCCAAGGTGCCGCAGATCATGGGCGGGGGCAGCGCCAACGTGAACGCGCACCACCGCGTCGCGCCGGCCGATGCGCTGGCGCAGGCCTGCCCGGGCGTGCGCTTCACCCATCACCTGGGTGCCGACATCCACCGCTACGTGCCGCTGCTGGCCGGGCCGGTGGCGTTCCAGATCCACGCCACGCCGGACCTGTCCGGCCCGGTCGTGGGCACCGACACCCTGCCCAACAGCGAGGCGATGTGGGTCGGCACGCTGCCGCCGGGGCTGGCTGCGCTGCAGCCCTTCTCGGTGCGCATGACGCATCGCTACGTCGCCGAGGCCGACGGCCTGCACGCCTTCTCGCTGATCGCCGCCGGCCCTTGCCGCATGAGCCTGGACGGCCAGCGCGTGATCGACTTCTGGGACGACTGGCGGGCCGGCGACACCTACTTCACCCAGGGCTGCCACGAGATCGTGCACACCCGCACGATGCGCGCGGGCGAGTCGGTCGAGCTGGTGGTCGAGCACAGCACCGCGATCCCGGCGGCGGCCGGCGAGGTCCAGCTCGGCTTCCATGCGCTGCGCGTCGGCGCGGCGCGGCTGCTGGGCGAGTCCGACATCGCCGAGGCGGTCGAGGCGGCCCGTGCGGCCGATGTCGCGATCGTCTTCGCCGGCCTCAACGCCGAGTGGGACAACGAGGGCCTGGACCGCCCCGGCATCGCCTTGCCGCACGGCCAGGACGAGCTGATCGCCCGCGTGGCCGCCGCGAACCCGAACACCGTCGTCGTGCTGCAGAGCGGCTCGCCGCTGCTGCTGCCGTGGCTGGACGCGGTGCCGGCAGTGCTGCAGGCCTGGTACCCGGGCCAGGAATGTGGCGACGCCATCGCCGACGTGCTGACCGGCGCGGCCGAACCCGGCGGTCGCCTGACGCAGACCTGGCCGCTGCGCATCGAGGACACCGTGGCCTACGGCGACGCGCTGCAATACCCGGGCGTCGACGGCCGGGTGCGCTACGACGAAGGCATCTTCATCGGCTATCGCCACCACGAGGCGCATGGCCACGCGGTGCGCTTCCCGTTCGGCCACGGTCTGGGCTACACGAGCTTCGAGCAGACCGGCCTGAGCCTGGACCGCGCCACGCTGCAACCCGGCGAGGTGCTGACGGCCACCGTCACCGTGCGCAACACCGGCGCACGCGCCGGCAGCGAGGTGGTGCAGCTCTACGTGCACGACGTCGCCAGCACCTTGCCGCGTCCGCCCCAGGAGCTGAAGGCCTTTGCCAAGGTCACGCTGCAGCCGGGCGAATCCCGCCGCGTCAGCCTGAGCCTGGACATGCGCGCCTTCGCGGCCTACGACGTCGACCGCGCGGCCTGGTGGGCGCAAGCCGGTGCCTTCGAGATCCGCGTCGGCTCGTCGTCCGCGGCGATCCACCAGCGCGCCCCGGTCACGCTGGCGGCGGACTGGGTCGAGCCCGTCGGGCGCTGAGGCGTGCGCCGCCGGGGGCCGACCTTCAGCCCCCGTAGCCCTTCTTGCCGATGGCCCGCGCCAGCGGGCTGCGCAGGTCGCCGGTCGCCTCCAGGCGGGCCAGCGCGGCGCTGAAGTCGGTCGCCGGTCGCCAGCCCAGCTGTTCGCGGGCGGCGCGGTTGTCGTAGACCCGGTCCAGCGTGTCGGGCGGGGTCCAGCCGTGGCGGGCGTAGACGGCCTCCCAGCCCGGCACCCGCTGGCGCAGCACGGCGGTGGCGTCGCGGCCCAGGGCGGCGCAGTCGTCGGGCCGGAACGGGGTGGTCGCGCTGATGATGAAGCGGCCGTGGCCGATGCGCGGGGCCTCGCGCAGCGCCAGTCGGTGGGCGCCGACCACGTCCTCGATGTCGACGCGGCGGTGCAGGAACTCGTTGGCCTGCAGGTTGTCCTGCGTGCGGTGGGCCAGCGCGGCGGGCTCGTCGTCGTCCTCGGGGAAGAAGCGGCTGGTGCGCAGCACCAGCACCGGCAGGCGCCTCAGGCGGTGCATCAGCTCGCACAGGTCTTCGGCGGCGGTCTTGGTCAGGCCGTAGATGTTGCGCACCACCGGCCGCAGCGACTCGTCGACCCAGACCGCCGGCGCACCGGGTGGCGGACGCAGCGCGGCACCGAAGGCGCTGGTCGTGCTGGTGAAGACGAAGGCCGACACGCCGGCCTCGGCGGCGGCCTCCAGCAGGTTCAGCGTGCCGCTGACGTTGGTGTCGATGAAGGCCTGGCGCGCATGGCTCTGGACGTGCGGCTTGTGCAGCGTGGCCGTGTGCAGCACCTGGCTCACGCCCGTCATCGCGGCACGCACGAAGGCGGCGTCGCCGATGTCGCCGACCCGATCGGTCCACGGCGAGGGTTGGCGGTCGATGCCGATGACGGCCGCGCCCTCGGCCCGCAGCGTGCGCATCAGCGCCTCGCCGAGGTGGCCGGAACTGCCGGTGACGAGGGTCTTCATGAAGTGCCTCCTTCAGCGTCCGGGAGGCCTTGCACCACCGCCGCCGCGCCCAGGCCGCCGGCGGCGGCGACCATGGCCAGGCCGATCGGCCCGGCCTGGCCGGCTCGGGTGAGGCGACCCAGGTCGGTCAGCACGCGTACAAGAGCGATCGCCCCGGATGCGCCGATCGGGTGACCGCGGGCGAGGCCGCCGCCGCGCCGGTTGAGCGCCTGCAGATCCAGCCCGAGCGCGTGCGCGGTGTCCAGCGCCTGCACCGCGAAGGCATCGTGCAGCTCGACCACGGCCAGTTGCGACGCCGTGAACCCGGCACCGGCCAGGGCGATGCGGGCGGCGTCGGCCGCACAGGTCATCGGCCGCTCGGGCGCGCCGCCGGTCATCGCGCCGGCACACCAGCGGGCCACCGGGCGCAAGCCCAGGCGCTGACAGGCCATGTCGCTGGCCAGCAGGACCAGCGCCGCACCGTCGGCCTTGGGAGAGACGCCGAGCAGGCCGGGGGCGTGGATCGGGTCACGGTCCGGGTCAGCGTCCGGGTCAGGTGTCGGGAGGTCGTCCGGTCGATCACCGTCTGCGGGTACAAGACCTGAAGAGCCCAGGCCTGATGTGCCCATGCCTGATGTGCCCAGGCCTGACGCACTGCGCCAGGCCGGCGGCAGGCGGGCGGCGCGGCCCGCATCGATCGGGCGCGGCCAGGCGTCGTGGTCCAGGCCGGCGATGGGGACGATCTCGTCGGCCAGATCGGCGCGGGCGGCCAGCGCCCGGCGGTGGCTCTCGGCCGCCCAGGCGTCCTGCTGCGCGCGGGTGTGGCCGCCGTCGCGGGCCAGCGCGGTGGCGGCGGCCAGCAGGTCCGGGTCGCGCGCCGGATCGCTGGCGAAGGCGGGGCGCTCGTAGGGTTGTGGTGCGCCGTGGGGATCGAGCGGGCGGTGGGCGCGCAACGGCGCACGGCTCCAGGCCTCGACCCCACCGGCGACGACCACCTCGGCCGCGCCGCTGGCGATCAGGCTGCCGGCCAGCGTGACGGCGTCCAGGCCGGCATCGCACTGGCTGTCGATGCTGAGCGCGCCGACGCGGTCAGGCAGGCCGGCGGCCAGCGCGATCAGCCGGGCCGGGTTGCCGCCGGCGCCAAGGGCGTTGCCCACCAGCACCCGGTCGACGGACTCGGCGGCCACGCCCGCGCGTGCCAGCAGGGCGCGCAGCACCGGTGCGCCCAGGTCGTGCGCCGACAACCCGGCAAAGGCACCGCCGAACGGCGCGACCGCGCTGCGCAGCGCGGCGACGATCAGGACATCGCGCGCAGCCATGCACCGGCGGCCGATGGGGCGGACTCTGGCGTCGACTCGACGGCCTGCAGCGCCCGGGCGATCGCGCCGTGGTCGGTCTTGCCGCTGCGCGTCAGGGGCCAGTGACCGGGCTCGGCCAGCCACCAGCGGCGCGGTGCCTTGTAGGGCTCCAGCCGGTCGCGACAGGCGGCGTTCAGGCGCGCCAGCAGCTCGGCGGTGTCGACCGGCGCGGCGCGCTCATCGAGCTGCAGCACGGCGACGACGCGCTTGCCGCGCACCTCGTCAGCCAGGCCGATCACCGAGGCGGCGGCGATGCCGGGTTGGGCTTCGAGCACGGACTCGACCTCTTCCGGGAACAGGTTGCGGCCCTGCGTGACGATCATGCGGTTCTCGCGCCCGTGCAGCCAGAGTCGCCCGTGTTCATCGAGCCTGCCGCGATCGCGCACGGACAGCCAGTCGCCCGCCGGATCGGTCGTGCGCACGGCGGTGGTGGCCGAATCGGACGTGCCGACGTAGTCCGTGAACAGCATCGCGCTGCGCACGTGGATGCGCCCGTCCGAATGTGGATCGGCCGGATCGAGGCGCTCGCGGATCTCGATCTCCACGCCGTCGAAGGGCCGGCCGACCACGGCGGCGGGCACGCTGGCATCGGCCTCCTGCCAGGCGACGAAGCTGGTCTCGGAGGCGCCGTAGAACTCGATCAGCCGGGCATTCGGGAACAGCGCCTGCAGCGCAGGCGTGTGGGCGCGGGCCCAGGGCGCGCCGCTGATCAGCACCCGGCGGGTCGCGGTGATCGGCGCGGTGCCGCGACGCTGCGCCAGGTTCAGCAGCATCAGCAGCTGGCTGGGGACGGCCACCAGCACGGTCGCTTCGCCGGCGGCGAGCGTGGCCAGCGTGCGGGCGGTGGAATGGCGCTGCTGCACCTGCGTGCCGCCGCCGGTCCACAGGCCCAGGACCATGCCGAAGAGGAACAGCGAATACGAGATCCGGCCCGGCGCGAGCACGGTGCCGGTGACCTCGGGCCCGAAGGTGTCGACGCAGACCCGCAGGCTTTCGGTCCAGGATCGGTGATGGCGCAGGTAGCCCTTGGGCTGGCCGCTGCTGCCGGAGGTGTAGCCGATGTAGAACGGCGCGAGGGCGCCGTCGGGGTGGGTGCCCACGCGCAGTTCATCGAGCTGGCGCCGCACGCCGGTGCGCACCGCGTCGGGCCAGTCCGGGTCGCCGACGGCGGCGCAACGGCCGCTGGCGAGGGTGGCGAGGAAGTCGATGAACTGCTCGCGCACCGAGGCGCTCGCATCGATCAGGCGATGGCCGGGCTCGCCCATGGCGTCGAGCCGGGCGGCCCGGGCCAGCACCTGCGCGTGCAGCGTCTGGAAGTCGATCGACCCGTGTTCATCGGCCAGGGCGAGCGCCTGCGGTCGTTGCGCCGCCCAGTGGGCGAGCGGCGCGTGGACCTGGTCAAAGGTCGGCTCAGGCTTCATGTCGACCTGTCGGGCGCGATGAAGACGGGCGGACCGATCAGCGAGCCTGACGGCCCAGCTGCCAGTCCGGCAGGCCGCGCGCGACGGTGTGGACCACGCCAGCGGTGACCAGCGCCTTGATCAGGTCACCGGGCACGAACAGCAGCGTGCCCATCAGCGCCTTGGTGGCGGGCAGTTGCGCGATCAGCATGAGGCCCAGCACGCCGCAGGCATGCACGACCAGCAGACCGCCCGAGACGGCCGCGATGAAGGTGCTGACCGCGGCACGGCGCGGCGTCGCGGTCGGCAGGGCCTGCATCACCAGGGCGGTCACCCAGGCGCCCAGGGGCCAGCCGATCAGGTAGCCGGCCGACGGCGAGAAGAACACGGCCGGACCACCCCGGCCGCCCGACAGCAGCGGCAGACCCAGCGCCACGGCGCCCAGGAACAGGGCCACCGCCAGCAGCGCCAGTCGGGGCCGCAGCAGCGCACCGGCCAGCATCACGCCGAGGGTCTGCAGCGTGATGGGCACGCCCAGCGGCAGGTCGATCTTGGGGATCAGGCCGAAGACCGCGATCAGCGCGGCGAACAGCGAGACGGTGGCGATCTGGCGGGAAGAGTTGTTGTCGTTGTTGTTCATGGGGACCTTTTCATGCTGATTGAGGGGACATGTCGTTGGGCATCAGCGACCCAAGCGAACCTGCAGAGTATCGGCCACGCGTCGCGCGGCCATGAGCATCTGCAGGGTCAGCGGCGCCAGCAGCCGCAGGCCACCGGGGCGGCCGGTGCGCAACCGATGGGCCTCGTCGAGCTGTTGCCAGCGGGCGAAGAAGTGTTCGGTGTAGCGCAGCATCAGGGCGATGTGCAGCGCGAAGCGCGACGGGTCCAGGCCGAATCGGCGCAGCGGTGACAGGGTCCGCTCGATCACGTCGACCAGGTCGGTCGGTCGGGTCGTCAGCGTCAGCGCCAGGCCCAGCGCGGTGGTGCAGACCAGCCGCAGCGCCGCGACGATGCCCAGCGGGACGGTGCCCAGCAGCGCATGCAGGCCCACCAGCAGCGCGCCGACGATCAGCGTCACGGTCATGGGCCGGCGCGCGCCGCGTGCGGCCTGTCGCAGCGACAGCAGCAGGCCCAGGGCCAGCAGCGCGGCGAGCGTCAGCACCGGCCATGCGCGGGTGAAGGCCAGCGCGACGCCGGCCAGCGCGAGCACGGCCAGCTTGGTCGCCGCGCTCACCCGGTGCAGCCAGCTCGGTGTGTCGGCGTAGAGACTCAGCATGCCGGACTCAGGAGGTGTGGCTCATCGGTTCAGGCTCATCGGGTGTGGCCCAGCCGTGCGGCCACGCGCTGCGCCACGTCGGCCTCGTAGGCGGCGCAGACCTCGGCGCCGGGGCCGTCGGCGCGCACGCGGCCATGGTCCAGCCAGAGCACGCGCTCGAAGTCGCGCACCGGGTCGAGCAGGTGGGTCGAGACCAGCACCTGCGCCGGGGCGCGGCGGATCTCGTCGCGCAACCAGGCCTGGCCGGGCAGGTCCAGGCTGGCGTAGGGCTCGTCGAGCAGGCGCACGCGCGGGGCGGCCAGATCGAGCGCCAGCCAGCAGACGAACTGGCGCTGGCCGTGGCTCAGGCTGGCGATGGCGCGCGGGGCCCAGTCCAGCAGGCCGCGCTGGCGCAGCGTCTCGTGGGCGGCGGCGCGGGCCTCGGTGCGACTGGCGCCGGTGGCCTGCGGGCCGAGCGCGAGTTCTTCCTCGACGGTCGGGAAGATGATCTGCTCATCGGGGTTCTGGAACATCAGCCCGATGCGGCCCGGCGGCAGCGGTTCGCCCGCCAGCGTCTGGCCGTCGACGCTGACCTGCCCGGCCTGCGGACGTTCCAGCCCGCACAGCAGGCGCAGCAGGCTGCTCTTGCCCGCGCCGTTGTCGCCGATCAGGCCGATGCGGGGCTGCGTCATCGAGAGGCTCAGGCGCTCGAACACCGGCGTGTTGCCGCGTCGCAGCGTCAGGTCGGTCAGGTTCAGGCCGGCCGTCATCGCGGCGATCGTGGTCAGAACGGGGCGTCGTCGTTGCGCTTGCGGGGGCGCGGGGCCGGCTTGGCGCCCGAGCCGGCGTCGGCGCTCGGGCGCATGCCGGGGCGCTTGGGCGGCAGGCCGCCACGGGCCGGATCGCGGTCGTTGCCGCGATCGCCCCGATCGCCCCGGTCACCCCCCCGGCCA
>JACCDS010342469.1_pt1 | contig 16839 bp, 16 predicted proteins | sample 7446441 | NCBI WGS metagenome assembly JACCDS01 (sample SAMN15323445, study PRJNA562643) | freshwater metagenome | isolation source: river surface water | place: USA:Blue River Watershed | collected 2017-08-17
CCCATGCGCAGGCCCACGCGCGGGCCGCAGTGGCGCTGGCCGAGGGGCACGCTACCTTGGCCCGGCGCGAGGCCGAGACGGCGCTGGCGCTGGGGCCCAAGTCTCAGGACCCTGGGGCCTGGGCCGCCGCGCAAGACGACTTGCAGGCCTTGCTGCGGGCGCTGCCCGCACGCTGAGCGCAAGCCTTCACAGCGGCGCCGAGGCCGGGTCGGATTCCGGCGGGCTGGCCGGCTCCGCGACGGGCGGGGGGCCGATGCGCTTCAGCGCCAACTCGCCAGCGAACTCTTCGTAGAACCAGCGTTCGCCGTCTTGCACCAGGCCCTCTGCGGGCGGCTCCAGGCCACCCGGGGGAGTGCCCTTCAAGGCGGCGGCCATGGTGGCCGCCCACACGGGCAAGGCCAGGCCGCCGCCGGTTTCGCGCTCGCCCAGCGAGCGCGGGTTGGGGTAGCCGATCCACACCGCGCCAGCGCGGGTTTTGTGGAAGCCCACGAACCAGGCGTCCATGGCGTCGTTGGTCGTTCCGGTCTTGCCGTACAGGTCCCAGCGGTTGAGCAAGCCCGAGGCGCGCGCGCCTGTGCCCTCGCGCATCACGGCCGACAGCAGCTGGGAGGTCATGAAGGCGTTGCGTTCGCTGATGGCCTGTTTGGCCTCGCCCGGCGTGGCCTGCCACAGCACCTGGCCTTGCGCATCGGCCACGCGCTCGATGAGTTGCACCGGCGGCACCCTGCCCCCAGCGGCAAACGCGCTGTAGGCCTGGGCCATTTGCAGCGGGGTCACCGAGCCCGAGCCCAAGGCCAAGGTCAGGTTTTGCGGCTGCTTGGCCTGCTCCAACCCGAATTGCCCCGCCCAGGCTCGCACGCGCGGGACGCCCAACTCTTGCAGCAGGCGGATCGTGACCATGTTCTTGGAGCGGGCCAAGGCTTGGCGCAGGGTCAGGCTGGCTTCGTACTTGCCGTCGTAGTTCTTGGGCGCCCAGTCACCAACTTCGATGGGCTCGTCGCTGACTTCGGTGCCCTCCCAGGCCCCGTGTTCGATGGCCGCCGAGTACACGAAGGGCTTGAACGAGGAACCCGGCTGCCGGTACGCCTGGGTGGCGTTGTTGAACTGCGCGCGCGCAAAGTCGAAGCCACCCACCAAGGCGCGCACCGCGCCGGTCTGCGGGTCCAGGGTCACCACGGCGCCCTCGGCCTCGGGGGCCTGGCTGACGGCCCAGTCTTTGCCCACCGCGAGCAAGCGCACCACAGACCCGCGTTGCACGCGGCGTTTGGCATCGCTTTGCACCACCAGCAAGGGGCGCAAGGCCGCACCGCTGAGCTTGACCGCCGCGCCGTCGCTCAGCTGCAGCTCAGCTTGGGTCTTGTCCAGGCGCAGCACCACGGCGGCCCGCAGCTCGCCCAGGTCGGGGTGGCGGTTGAAGGCAGCGTCCAAGCCCTCTTCGTCGGGTTCGGCCTCACTGCCCAGGTCGGTCTGGCCTTCGGCGCCGCGGAACGCTTGGCGGCGCTCCAGGTCGAAGAGGGCCCGCCGCAGGCTTTGCTGGGCGGCGCTCTGCTCGGCCGCCAGCAGCGTGGTGGTGACCTGCAGTCCGCGGGCGTAGGCCTCTTCGCCGTAGCGGGCCACGACCTCGGCGCGCACCATCTCGGCCGCGTGGTCGGCGATGCTGGACAGGCGCTTGGGGCGCTTGATCACCAAGGGCGTGGCTTTGGCGGCGTTGGCTTGCTCGGGGGTGATCAGGCCCACCACCGCCAGCCGGTCCAGCACCACGGCCTGCCGGCGCTTGGCTCGCTCCAAGTGGGTGACCGGGTTGAGCCGCACCGGGTCCTTGGGCAGCCCGACCAGCAACGCCATCTCGGCGGTGTTGAGCTGGCCCAGCTCTTTGCCGAAGTAGCGCTCGGCGGCGGCGGCGAAGCCGTAGGCGCGGTTGCCCATGAAGATCTGGTTCATGTAGATCTCCAGGATCTGCGCCTTGCTCAGCTCCCGCTCCATCTTCACCGCCAACAAAGCCTCGATGGCCTTGCGCGTCCACTTCTGCTCCTTGGTCAGGTAGGTGTCGCGCGCCAGCTGCTGGGTGATCGTGGAAGCGCCGTGCTTGGGGCCGCTGTGCGTCAGGTTGCGCCAGAACGCGCGCACGATGCCGCTGTAGTCCAAGCCGGCGTGGTTCCAAAAGTCGGTGTCCTCCACCGCCAGCAAGGCCTGCTGCAGGGGCTTGGGGATCTCGGTCAGGGGCACGAAGCGCCGGCGCTCGGTGCCGAACTCGCCGATCAGCACCCCGTCCGAGGTGGTGATGCGCAGCGGCTCTTTGGGCTGGTAGTCGGTCAGGCGGTCCAGCGGGGGCAGTTGCTGCCAAAGCGCAGCGGCCACCAGGCCCCCGGTCAGCAGCAGCGCCAGCGGCAGCGCCACCAGGCCCCAAAACAGCAATCGACGGTGCCGGGCCAAGAAGGGGAGGGGGTTCAAGTCAAGGCTTTCAGGAGGGCGCGCCGAAGCGGCAGCGCGCAGGGCCGCCGATTATGCTGAGCCCATGGCCCACAGTTTCTTCTGGCACGACTACGAGACCTTCGGTCGTTCGCCGCGCCACGACCGCCCCGCCCAGTTCGCCGGCATCCGCACGGACGCCGAATTGAATGAGGTGGGCGAGCCGGTCAACCTGCACTGCCAGCCCCTGAGCGACACCTTGCCCGACCCCGAGGCCTGCCTGCTCACCGGCATCTTGCCGCAGCACTGCGCCCAACTGGGCGTGCCCGAGCCGGCCTTTGCCGCCACGATCGAGCGCGCCCTGGGCCACGCCGGCACGGTGGGTGTGGGCTACAACACGCTGCGGTTTGACGACGAGGTCACCCGTCACCTGTTTTGGCGCAACCTCATCGATCCATACGCCCGCGAATGGCAGAACCAATGCGGACGTTGGGACCTGCTGGACTTGGTGCGCGCCACCTATGCATTGCGCCCTGACGGCATCCAATGGCCCACGGGCGACGACGGACGCATCAGCTTCAAGCTCGAGCGTCTGACGCAAGCCAACGGACTGCAGCACGAGGCGGCGCACGATGCCCTGAGCGATGTGCGGGCCACGGTGGCCTTGGCGCGCTTGATTCGCCAGCGCCAGCCGCGCCTGTTCGACTTCGCCTTCAAGTTGCACAAGAAGGACGCCGTGTGGGCCGAGATCGGCGGGCAGCCCCGGCCCTTGATCCACGTTTCGGGGCGCTACGGCGTCGAGCGCGGTTGCATCGCCCTGGTCTGGCCCCTGGGGCCGCACCCGCGCAACAAGAACGAGTTGATCGTGTGGGACCTGCGGTCCGACCCCAGCGAGTTGTTCGACCTGCGTCCCGAGGCCATCCGGGCGCGCTTGTTCGTCCGACAAGAAGAATTGCCCGAGGGCGTCGACCGCCTGCCGATCAAGACGATCCACGTCAACAAATCGCCCTTTGTGGTCTCGAGCTTGGCCACCCTGAGCGACAGCCAGGCGGAGCGGTGGGCCATCGACCGCACGCAGGCCTTGCGCCATGCCGAGATGTTGCGGGCCCAGGGGGGGCGATTGGATGGCCTGTGGGCCGAGGTCTTCTTGCCGCACGAATCCCAGGACGAGGATCCGGAGAGCAACCTCTACGGGGGCTTTGTGGGCGATGCCGACCGCCGTCTGCTGCAACAGGCGCGGCAGATGGATCCCGCGACCTTGGCCGAGAAGGTGCAAGGCGGGCGCCTGTCGTTCGACGACCCCCGCTTGGCGACCTTGCTGTGGCGCTACCGCGCGCGGCACCACGCCGAGCACCTCAGCGAAGCAGAGCGCTTGCAATGGGACGCCGAGCGCGCCGAACGCCTGAATCGCGGCGGCCCGGGCCGCCTGAGCCTGGCGCAGTATTTGGACCGCATCGACACCCTGCAAGCCGAGCGCGAGGACGACGAGCGCGCCCAAGGCCTGCTGTCCGACCTCGTCGACTGGGCAGAAGCCATCGCCCCGTAGGGATTTGCCTTGCTTGACCCGCCCTTGGCATGGCGGAAGATCAAGCTTCCATGGAAGGAGTTCGCATGAGCGCCCACGATCCTCGCTTCGCCGCCCTGATGCAACGCGCCCCCATCGCGATGGCTTTTGTCGCGGCGCAGCGCTTTGTCGAGGTCAGCGAGTCCTTCAACCACTTGTTCGGCCACGTCGACGATCACGACCTGAAGGGCGCCGACACGCGCACGGTCTTCGTCAGCGACCCCAGCCACAAGGCGCTGGGCGAGCGCCTAAGTGGCAGTTTCAAGGCCGGTCAGGCCGTGGACGACGAGTTCGAGATGGTGCGTCGCGACGGCAGCCGCTTCTGGGGTCGACTGCAAGCCAGCCCGATCGACTGGGCCGCCGCCGACGGCGAGGCCCTGTGGATCCTGCAGGACGTGACCGCCGCTCGCGCCGCCCGCTTGGCCCCCACTTGGACCGCCAAGCACGACCCGGTGACGGAACTGTCCAACCGACGCGAGTTCGAGCGCCGGCTGTCCGACCACGTGGGCAGCCGCCGCAGCGAACCCGTGTCGGTCCTGTGGATCGACCTCGACAACTTCGGAGAGATCGTCAGCGGCATGGGCACGGAGACGGCCGACCACTTCTTGTACGGATTGGGACAGCTGCTGCAGGCCAAGGTGCGCGCCTCCGACACGGTGGCCCGCATTGAAAAGGACCGCTTCGCGGTGCTGCTCCCCGACTGCGACCAGCATTACGCCGAAATCGTGGCCGAGAAGATCCGCAGCGCCGTGCACGGCTTCCGCTTGCGCTGGGGCCTGCACCGGGCCCGCACCAAGGCCAGCGTGGGGGTGGTCTTGCTGCACCCAACCCTGGAAACGCCGGATGCCGTGCTGGCCGCGGCCTCCTTGGCCTGTGGCGAGGCCAAGGCCTCGGGCGGTGATTGCGTGCGGATTTTTGTGGTTCAACAGTCGGCAGAGGCCACCGCGGGCTAGGCAGCCGGTTGACCCAGGGAAATAATAGGGGCCTGTTTGGCCCCTTTTTCTTTGGATCGGCACCATGGCTGTTGAACTCTCCACCGCGTTGGCCGGCCTGGCTGTGGCGCAGGAGCGTTTGCGTGCGTCGGCCAACAACCTGGCGACGGCCTCGGGTCGCTTGATGTCGAGCGACCCCACCGAGCGCCCGGCTTTGAACCAAGGTGCCAGCTCTGAACTGCAGTTGCAGCAACAGGACCCCGACTTGGCGCGGGAGCTGCTGGCCCAGCGCACCGCGGCCTACCAGTTCGTGGCCAACCTGCGTGTTCTTCAGACCCAGTTGCGCCTGTCGGGCGTGATGCTCGACATCTACGCCTGATCCGGCAGGCCGGCGCCGCCGTCAGGGTGGCGCCGACAGCTCGTAGACCGCCCAGCCTTCGGGCTCGTCCCGCACCCACCGCCAGGGCGCCTTGACCCAGGCGCGTGCCGCGGCCGCTGATCGCAGTTGCAGGCTCACGCCCGGCACGGGCAGCAGCCGCCAGTTCTGGTCCTCTGGCTGCTGAACTTCACCCACGTGCTGCAGGTAGCGCACGACGATGTCGCGCAGGTCGTCCTCGGTGTTCAGCAGCACCTTGTCGGGGCCCGTCCCAGGAAACTGGCCCCCACCCGTGGCGCGGTAGCTGTTGGTGGCCACCAAGAAGACTTGGTCGTCCTGAACCGGTTGACCTCGCCAGCGCAGGTCCACCACCCGGTGTGCTTGCGGGGCCGCCACCCCACCTTGGTTGTCGTAGCGACGCGCTTGCGTCAGGTCGAACGCATAACTCACGCCATCGATCACGTCGAAGTTGTGAGACGGGTGGTCGCTGGCAATGACGGCCTGCACTGGCGCGCCTTGGGGATCGATTCGGGCGAACTGTCCAGCGCTGCGCTCCAGCCACTCGCGCAACTCGGCGCCATTGATCTTCAACACCTTGAAGCTGTTGGGGTAGGGGTAGAGGTCGGCCACGTGTTGGCGGGTCAGGGGCCCGACTGGGATGTGCGTGTAGTGTCCTGGCCCCTGCCGGCCGCCCGCCCGGAAGGGGGCCGAGGCCGACAACAGGGGCCAGGCCGCCCACGGCGTGTTCGCCAGCAGACGGGTGGCATGCCAAGCCTGCGCACGCGCCACCAACTTCACCGACAGGCTGTCTTGCACCTGCGAAAAGTGGCTGTGCAGGGGCAAGGCAGTTTGTGCCACGACTTCGCGCATGCGTTCGAGTGTGGCCCGATGCGCTTGCGTCACGCCCACATCGGGCAGGTTGCGGGCCTCGCCGCCGACGCGGCGCAGGGCCACGTCAGCCCCTGCCACGCGCCAGGCTCCGCGACCCTGGCGGGTCAGGCGCAGGTCGATCACGCCCAGGTGGTCCCCCCAGCGCCCGGCCATGACCGCGGGAACACCGTGGATCCGTCCCTGCTCGCTGTCGACGCCCTCTGCCTGGGCATAGCTGGGCCCTGGCAACTCGGCGTGGGCATGGCCCAGCACCAAGGCGTCCACGCCGGGGATGCGCGCGAGCGCCTGGGCCGCATGCTCTTGCGGATTGCGGCCGCTCAGGTCCACCCCGGTATGGGCCAGCAGCACGACCAGGTCCACACGCCGTCGGCGCAAGCGTGCCACTTCCTCCCGCGCCACGGCCACCATGTCCAAGGCCTCCACGCGACCGGCCAGGTGCTGGTGGTCCCAGGCCATGATCTGGGGCGGGGTCAGGCCCACCACGCCGATGCGCAGGCGGTGCGGCTGGCCGGCTTCGTCGACGAAGCGACGCGTCAGCACCACGCTGGGCTGGAACACGGGGCCCCGCTGGCCGGGCCACACGACGTTGGCGCTCAACACCGGAAAACCGGCGCTGCGAACGGCAGCCTGCAGGAAGGGCAGGCCGTAGTTGAACTCGTGGTTGCCCAGGCTGGCGGCGTCGTAGCCACTGGCTTTCAGCAAGCGGTAGGCCGGGTGCCCCGAACCGATGCCCTGGGCGACCACCTGGTCCCCCAGTGGGCTGCCCTGCAGCAGGTCGCCGTTGTCGAACAAGAGGTGATTGCGCACCTCTTGCCGCGCTTGCTCGATCAAGCCCAAGGTCATGGCGAAGCCATACCGCTCGGTCGCGCGGTCTTGGTAGTAGTCGTGCGCCAGCAGGTTCATGTGCAGGTCGGTCGTGGCCAGCACGCGCAGGCGCAACTCGGCCGCGAAGGCGGCGTTGCCCCACACCCACAACAGGGCACAAGTCAGGCGGATCCAGAAAAGCATGGCAAATGCGGCAGAAACCCACGGGAGAATGGGCGGCGATGCTATCCACCCCGAGAACGTGGGGTGAGACTGCGCCCCGCGCAGGCGGCCTTCCGCCCACACTCCGACCACCCGCTGCCCGTCCCCCGCCGCCCCAACATGTCAGAAGCCATCGACGACACCCCCACCCCTTGGTTTGCGTCCCAGACCGGTGAAAGCGTCGCACGGCTCATGGGGCAGACCATGGAGGCCTTGGGCGTCTTGTGGTCGGTCAAGCAGATGAGCAACGGCCAGTACGTGTACGCGTCCCCCGGGCTGGACCGCCTGTTCGAGCGCTCGGAGTCCAGCGTGGTGGGCTCCAGCGACAACGAGTTGATGCGGCCCGACGAGGCGGCGGCCATGCGGCGGGTTGAACTGCAGGTGATGGGGCAAGGGGCCGCGCAGTCGAACGAGCATCGCATCGAACTGAGCGGCCGCCGCCGCGACTTCACGCTGGTGCGCCAGGCGCTGGACGAGCGCCACCTGCTCACCCTGTGGTGGGACCGCAGCCACGAGCGCCAGCGGGAAACCCAGTTGCAGAAGGCGCTGACGCAGATCGAGCAGCACCAGGGCGAGATGGAGATTCTGCGCCGTCAAGCCCAGCAGGGGGCGGGGCGCGACGAAGCCTCGGGTCTGCAGCAGCGTCGCCTGTTCGACGAGGTGCTGCAGCGGGAGATCGACTTGTCGACCCGCGAGCACCGCGAGTTCTCGTTGGTGCTCATCGCCATCGACGGGGGCGCGGCCAACATACAGCCCGTTCAGCGCGAGGCCTTGGGCCGTTTGCTGCGGGCCAACACCCGGGCGATGGACGCGGCTTGTCAGATCGACGACGAATGCTTCGGGGTGCTGCTGTCCGGCGTCGGCTTGGCCACGGCGCATTCGCGCATGGAGCACCTGCGTCGCCAATGTGCACAGCAGATCGTCGCCGCCGAGGGGCGCGATTTGGGCCTGAGCGTTTCCATGGGGGTGGCCAGCTTTCCGCATACGGCGTCGTCGCAAGCCGAATTGCTGCAGGCCAGCGAGCAAGCCCTCCGACAAGCGCAGCGGCGCGGTTGCAACCAAGTGGCGCTGGCGGCCATCTCCTTGGGCTGAGCCCGGGCGTCAGACCACCTTGGTGAGCATGTAGCCGGCCAGTGCGGCCAGCAGCACCGCAAAGACGCGCTTGAGTCTCGCCACCGGCAGCGCGTGCGCCGCCCTGGCCCCCAGCGGGGCCACGAGCACCGTGACGGGCATCAAGCAGGCCAAGGCAGGCAGGTAGAGATAGCCCCAAGCACCCGCCGTCGCGCTGGGCAGGCCCCAGCCACTGAGGATGTAGCCCAGGCTGCTGGCCGCAGCGATGGGCAAGCCCAAGGCCGCGCTCGTGGCCACGGCCTGGTGGATGGGCACGTTGCACCAGGCCATGAACGGCACGGAGGCGAAGCCACCCCCGGCGCCCACCAGGCCACTCAGCAAACCGATGCCACCGCCGACGGCGAACTGGCCCGGTGCCGAGGGCATGACGCGGCTGGGTTTGGGTTGTGCCCCGCGCCACATCTGCCAGGCTGAAAAGGCCACGAAGGCCGCAAACAGGCCCGCCAGGGCCTGGCCCTTGAGCAGACCGAACAGCCCGGCACCGGAGGCCAGCCCGCCCAGCACCACCCCGGGCGCCAGGCCCCGCACCAAGTCCCAGCGCACCGCCCCTCGCTGGTGGTGCGCACGGAGGCTGGAACTGGCGGTGGCCACGATGCAAGTCATGGACGTGGCAATGGCCATCTTGACCGCCAGGGCCTCGGGGACGCCTTTGGCGTGCAACAAGGCGGTCAGGAATGGCACCATCAGCATGCCGCCACCGATGCCCAGCAAGCCGGCCAGGAAGCCCGTCGCCAGGCCCAGGGCCAGCAGGCCCAGCAAGAGGTCTGCGCTCATGCGTGCACGCCCAGCATGGGGGCCAACCGTTGCCATTGCTCGGTCGTGACCGGGGTGATGGACAGGCGGCTGCCCTTCTGCAGGACCGCCAGGTCGTGCAAATCGTGTGCGGCGCGCATGGCGCTCAGGCTCAGCAGAGGTGTCTTGGCCACAAAGCGCACATCCACCATCAGCCAACGTGGCGCCTGCGGCGTGCTCTTGGCGTCGAAGTACGGGCTCTTGGCATCGAATTGCGTGGGATCGGGGTAGGCCATGCTGCTGACTTCGGCCAGTCCAGCGATGCCCGGCTCCGGGCAGGACGAGTGGTAGAACAGCACCCGATCGCCCAGCCGGAAGGCGTCGCGCATGAAGTTGCGCGCTTGGTAATTGCGCACGCCGGTCCAAGGCAAGATGCCCTCGCGCGCCAAGTCGTCGATGGAGGCCTCGTCGGGCTCCGACTTCATCAGCCAGGTTTGCTGCGTCATGGCACGGGCGGGCAAAAAGGGGAGGTGTCCACCGCGCACCGCGGGCCGCAGTCCTGAACCCTAGGGGTACAGGGGGGCGAGGTCAGCAGGGCTTCGGGTTCGTCTGACGCGAGACGATCACGCCCGCCGAGCATGTTCCAAGCCCAGGCTCATAAGAGCATCGGTTCAAGGAAATTAAAGCCCGCGCGAACGCGGTGGACGGGACGGATTCTCGCTCAGAGCAAGTTGCCGTCGGCGGCCAGGGCTTGATCGAGGCGAACAAGCAAGTTGGCCAGGTCCGGCATGTCGCCATCGGGCAGGGGGTGCGCCCCGGTGGCGGGCGCCAGGGAAGCGGTGCTGGGCTGACTGCTGAGCTGGTACGCGAGGTTCAGTGCGGCCAGCACGGCAATGCGCTCGCGGGCGCGCACTTTTCCGGCATCACGGATGGCGCACATCTCCTCGTCCACCTTTGCCACGGCCTTGGTCAGGGCGGCTTCCCCGCCGGACGGGCAGGCCAGCAGGTAACTTTGGCCCATGATGCTGACTTCGAGCTGTTTCATGCGGAAGGGTTCCCCGGTCCGTCGGTGGGAATGCGCTCCAACAGCGTGTCGATGCGACTGCGCGCCGCCGCCAAGCGGGACTTGAGGCTGTCCCGTTCTTGCGAGACCGAGGCCAGCTGTTCGGTCAGCAGCGTGTTGGTGCGCACGAGTTCATCGTGGCGCAGCAGCAGGCGTTCAACGCGTTGCAGCAGGTCGGTCAGCGTGGCCATGAGGGCGCAGAGCAGGGCGAAGGGGCCTCGATTCTAGGGACTGCGTGGGCGACTCAAGCCTGCCGCAGTGCCAGCACCGCATCAGGCAGGCCTCGGCCCAAGGCATCGCGCGCGGCCAAGGGGAGGTCGGCGCCTTCCGGGCCTTCACCGGCCAATGCAGCGATGGCCTCCCGAGTGGCTTGGGCCTGCGGAGTGGCCATCTTGGAGTTCCACGCTTCGGCGTCCAGGTCCACCGCGCTCATGAAGCCCAGGCACCAGTCCTCGGCATCGACGAGGTCTTGCCCGTCCACCTCGGCCATGCTGAAGATGGGCTCCCAGGCGTCGGGGTCGTGGTGCAGCACGTGATCCAGGTGCCGCACATGGCGCAGCACGGCCATGGCCACGCGTTTGCGTTGTTTGCCGCTGGCGAAGGGCGCGAGGCCGTCGCCGTTGCCGCCCCACACCATGGGCATCCAGTCGTCGGCGTTCAGCGTGGCCAGCGGCTTGGGCGCCAAGAGCAATGCCGTGCAGTAGCCGTCCAGGGCTTCGATGTTCAATGCGGCGTCGCTGGGCAGGCCCGCCAGCACGTCGTCCAGGTCCGACAATTCGTCGTCGTTCAAGGGGCGGACGTCCGAGTTCGGGTCGTACTTCGGCAATTGGCTCATCGTTGGCTCCGTGCTTTGCGGCCGTCGAAGGCGGCGAGTTGGGTTTTCAGCAGGGCCATCAACACCCGGGCATTGGCCTCGGACATGACCAGCACCGAGCTGGGCATGTTGTCGTCGTCGCGCGCGATCTGAGGGGACACGATGGCGTCGATTTTGAAGTTGACGTCACCGTGCCCCGAGTTGCTGGCGGCCTTGAACTTTTGGACTTCGATGCGATGGGTTTTCATGGGGGGCTGGCCGTCAGGCGGCCGAGATCGCAATGGGGTCGAACTTGGCAAGCGTCGCACAGGGGCTTGCGAGCCTGGCAGACGTAGCGCCCATGCAAGATGAGCCAGTGGTGGGCGTCTTCCATGTAGCGCGCCGGGATGCGTCGCAGCAAGCCTTGCTCCACCGCCAATGGCGTCTTGCCTGGGGCCAATCCCGTCCGATTGGCCACGCGAAAAATGTGTGTGTCCACGGCCATGGTCGGCTCGCCAAAGGCCACGTTCAACACGACGTTGGCCGTCTTGCGCCCCACGCCGGGCAGCGCTTCCAACGCCTCGCGCGTGCAAGGCACCTGACCGCCGTGTTCATCGACCAGGATGCGGCAGGTTTCGATCAGGTGTTTGGCCTTGCTGCGAAACAGTCCGATGGTCTTGATGTGGTCGATCACGCCGGCTTCGCCCAGCGCCAACATGCGCTGGGGCGTGGGGGCGGCGGCGAACAGGGCGCGGGTGGCCTTGTTGACGCCGACGTCGGTGGCCTGTGCCGACAAGAGAACAGCCGCCAGCAACTCAAACCGACTGGCGAAAACGAGTTCGGTCTCGGGCGTGGGGTTGGCGGCTTGCAGCGTGGCGAAGAAGGCGTCGATGGCGGCGGGCTTCATGTCGGCATCATCGCTGCGCTTTGGCGCGGGCTCGTGCCATGGCGGCTTCGATCACGGCGCGCTTGCGCGCCTTCTCATCGGCGTCGTCGGCACCGTGGGTCAGCGTGTCCAGGTGCGCCAACTTGTGCTGGGCCTTGGCCTCCAGTCGGGCCTGCTGCTCCAGGGCTTCGCGTGCCAGACGTGCCGCTCGCTCTTGGTAGCGCTGGCGTGCGCTGTCGGCCGCGTCCTGACGCCAGTTGTCCCAGCCAGTGCGCCCGGCTTCCACCGTGTCCATGCGAATGCAATCCACCGGGCAGGCGGGCAGGCACAGCTCGCAGCCGGTGCATTCGGGACCGATCACGGCGTGCATGGCCTTGGGCGCGCCGAAGATGGCGTCCACGGGGCAGGCCTTGATGCACAAGGTACATCCGATGCACCAGGTCTCGTCGATGACGGCCACGGCCCGTTCGGCCTCGACGCCGAAGTCCGGATCCAGCAGCGGCTCGGGCTGTTGAACGATCAGCGACAGCCGGTGCACGCCGGCTTGGCCGCCCGGCGGGCAGCGGTTGATGGGCGCCACACCCAGGGCGATCGCCTCGGCGTAGCGGCGGCAGTCGGGCTCGCCGCAGCGCGTGCATTGGGTTTGCGGCAGCGCCGCGTCGATTTGGTCGGCGAGCGCCTTTTGCTGCGGCGTCACGCCGCCTTGCGCTTGCGCGCCGCTGGCTGGGTGCTCGGTGCTGCAGGCGTCGCGTGGTCGTGTGCGGCAATGAAGTCGCGAATCACCGGGTAGGCGATGTTGCGCCAGCGCTTGCCGCTGAAGATGCCGTAGTGCCCTGCGCCTGACACCGTGAGGTGCTTCTGGTGGGCTTTGGCGATGCCGGTGCACAGGTTGTGCGCCGCCTCAGTCTGCCCGGCTCCCGAAATGTCGTCCAGTTCGCCTTCCACGGTCAGCAGGCCGCAGCCGGTGATGTCTTGCGGGCGCACGCGGTGGCCCGCCACGTCCCAGGTGCCATTGACCAGCGCAAAGTCCTGGAACACGACTCGGATCGTGTCGAGGTAGTACTCGGCCGGCAGGTCCAGCACGGCGTTGTACTCGTCGTAGAACTCGCGGTGGTTGTCTGCGCCTTCGTCGTCCCCCCGCACCAAATCGAGGAAGTAGTCGTAATGGCTGCTGAGGTGGCGCCCCGGGTTCATGGCCACGAAGCCCGTGTGCTGCAGGAAGCCGGGGTAGACCGGTCGGCCCGCGCCTGGGAAGTTGGTGGGCACGCGGTAGATGACGTTGTTCTCGAACCAGCTGTAGCTCTTGTTCATCGCCAAGTTGTTGACGGCCGTGGGACTCTTGCGAGCGTCGATGGGGCCGCCCATCATGGTCATGGAGCGCGGCACGATCTTTTTGTCGGTCGCTTGCAAGGACACCGCCGCCAGCACGGGAACGGTGGGCTGGCACACGCTGATGACGTGCACTTTGGTGCCGATGTGTTGGATGAACTCGCGCACATAGGCCACGTAGTCGTCCAGGTGGAACGGTCCGACTTCCAACGGCACCATGCGGGCATCGGTCCAATCGGTGATGAACACCTTGTGGTCGCGCAGCAACTGGCGCACGGTGTCGCGCAGGAGCGTGGCGTGGTGGCCACTCAAAGGCGCCACCACCAGCACCGTCGGTTGGTCCTTCATGCGGGCCAATTGCGCCGCGTCATCGGTGAAGCGCTTGAAGCGCAGCAGGCGGCAAAAGGGCTTCTCGATGACCACGCGTTCTTGCACGGCCACGGGCACGCCGTCGACGTCCACCGTCTCGATGTCGAACCCCGGCTTTTCGTAGGCCTTGGCCAAGCGGTGCATCAGGTCCAGCCCCGCCGCCACGCGGGGCGCCAACATGCCGTGCGCGAAGGGCGACAGCGGGTTGGTGTACAGCTGGGCCGCCGCCGAGGAGAACTCGGCGAAGGGGCTGAGCAAGGCACGTTGCGTTTCGTAGAGCTGGTACAGCATGAAAAAAGGCCTCCGCTAGGGAGGCCTAGTGTCGCTCAGTTTGTTCGAAATTGCTGCGGTGCAGCAATCTCATGCTTGCAGCACGGCGGCCACCGCAGCGGCCACACGCGGCAGGTTGCCGGTATTGAGCGCCGCGACGCACAGGCGGCCGGAATCGACACCGTACACGCCGAAGTCGGCACGCAGGCGTTGCATCTGGGGTGCGGTCAGGCCGGAGTAGCTGAACATGCCTTGTTGTCGCGTGATGAAGTCCAAGGACTGGCGAACCCCTGCGGTTTCCAAGGCTTGGCGCAAGCCGGCGCGCATTTGCGCGATGCGATCGCGCATGCCCGCCAGTTCTTGTTCCCACTGCGCGCGCAGGGTCTCGTCGCCCAGGACCGTCGCCACGACTTTGGCGCCGTGGGTGGGCGGGTTGGAGTAGGTGGTGCGGGCGGTGACCTTGATCTGGCTCAGCACGCGGGTGGCTTCGTCCGCGTTGGCCGTGACAACGTGCAGGCTGCCCACCCGCTCGCCGTACAGGCTGAAGCTCTTGCTGAAGCTGCTGGCGACCACGAAGCTCATGCCAGCGGCATCCAGCGCGCGGACGGCGTAAGCGTCGGCGTCCAACCCTTGGCCAAAGCCTTGGTAGGCCATGTCCATGAAGGGCACCAAGCCGCGTGCCTGCAGCAACGCGATGACGGCTTGCCATTGCTCTTGCGACAGGTCGTACCCGGTGGGGTTGTGGCAGCAGGCGTGCAGCACGACCACGTCACCGGCTTTGGCGCGACCCAGGTCGGCGAGCAAGGCATTGAATGCGATGCCCTGGCCAGGGGCGTCGTAGTAGGCGTAGGTTTGCACCTCGAAACCCGCGTTGGTGAACAGCGCGCGGTGGTTCTCCCAGCTCGGGTCGGAGATCCAGACCGTGGCCTTGGGGTTCAGTCGGTGCAGGAAGTCGGCCCCGACTTTCAGCGCACCGGTGCCTCCCAAGGCTTGCAGGCTGGCGACGCGTTGGGTCGCGAGGGCAGGGCTGTTCGCGCCGAACACCTGGCGCTGCGCCGCGGCCACGTAGGCCCCAAAGCCATCGATGGGCAGGTAGCCTCGCGGCGCCGGGTTGGCCGCCAAGCGCGCCTCGGCCGCTTGCACGCTGGGCAGCAGGGGCAACTTGCCCTGGGCGTCGGTGTACACGCCCACGCCGAGGTTGACCTTGTCAGTGCGCGCATCCGCGTTGAACTGTTCGTTCAGTCCCAGGATGGGATCGCGGGGGGCGAGGGTGGCGGCGGCAAACACAGACATGGCGCGGTAGGCTCAGAGGCTTTGCGTGGGAATGGGGCCGCGATTCTAGGTGGCCGACCCTTGCAGCCTAGGGATTACCCGATGACAGCCTCCGCCAAATCCGAAGCCGCGAACGATGCCGCCTTGCCGGCGGGCGAGTTCGTGAGCTTCGAAGGCTCGCCGTTTCAGTTGTTCCAGCCGTTTCCGCCTGCGGGCGACCAGCCCACGGCCATCGCCCAACTCGTGGAAGGCGTGCAGGACGGCCTGGCCTACCAAACCCTGCTGGGTGTGACGGGCTCGGGCAAGACATTCACGATGGCCAACGTGATCGCTCGACTCGGTCGGCCGGCCATCGTGTTCGCGCCGAACAAGACGCTCGCCGCCCAGCTGTACAGCGAATTTCGCGACTTCTTCCCCAAGAACGCCGTCGAGTACTTCGTCAGCTACTACGACTACTACCAGCCTGAGGCTTACGTGCCTCAGCGGGACTTGTTCATTGAGAAGGACAGCGCCATCAACGAGCAGATCGAGCAGTTGCGCTTGAGCTGCACCAAGAGCTTGCTGGAGCGTCGCGACGTGGTCATCGTGGCCAGCGTGAGTGCCATTTACGGCATCGGCAACCCGAGCGATTACCACCAGATGGTGATGACGCTGCGGGTGGGCGACAGCATCGGGCAGCGCGACCTCATCGCGCAGCTGGTGCGCATGCAGTACACGCGCAACGAGGTGGAGTTCATGCGCGGGGCCTTCCGGGTGCGGGGTGACGTGATCGACGTGTTCCCGGCCGAGCACTCGGAGCTGGCCCTGCGCATCGAACTTTTCGACGACGAGGTCGAGAGCATGGCCCTGTTCGATCCGCTGACGGGGGCGATCCGGCAAAAGTTGGCGCGCTTCACGGTCTACCCCAGCAGCCATTACGTGACGCCGCGTGAGCGCGTGCTGGCCGCCATCGACACGATCAAGGAGGAGCTGCGCTCGCGCGTGGGCGAGTTCGTTCGCGACGGCAAGCTGGTCGAGGCGCAGCGCCTGGAGCAACGAACGCGCTTCGATTTGGAAATGCTTCAGGAGGTGGGGCATTGCAAGGGCATCGAGAACTACACCCGGCACTTGAGTGCCTCGGCCCCCGGTGAAGCGCCCCCGACGCTCGTGGACTACTTGCCAGGCGACGCCTTGATGTTCTTGGACGAGAGCCACGTGCTCATCGGCCAGTTCGGTGGCATGTACAACGGCGACCGTGCGCGCAAGACCACCTTGGTCGAGTACGGGTTCCGGCTGCCTTCGGCGCTGGACAACCGTCCGCTGAAGTTCGAGGAGTTCGAACGCAAGATGCGCCAGGCCGTGTTTGTCACGGCCACGCCCGCCGATTACGAGAAGCGGCAGTCGGGCCAAGTGGTGGAGCAGGTAGTGCGCCCCACGGGCTTGGTGGACCCGGTGGTCGAAGTCCGGCCGGCCACGACCCAAGTCGACGATTTGCTGGGTGAGATCCGCATGCGGGTCGACGTACAGGAGCGGGTGCTGGTCACCGTGCTGACCAAGCGCATGGCCGAGGATCTGACCGAGTACCTGCCCACCGACGCCCTGTGCATCGTGGACGAAAGTCACGTCACCGTGCCGCAGATCGGCGGCATGTACCGGGGTGACTATGCCCGCAAGTCCGTGCTGGCCGAGTTCGGCTTCCGCCTGCCGTCGGCCATCGACAACCGCCCGCTGAAGTTCGAGGAGTGGGACGCCATGCGCCCCGACACGGTGCACGTGTCGGCCACGCCCGGCGGCTGGGAGATGGAGCGCACCGGCGG
>JACCDS011119188.1_pt1 | contig 16839 bp, 20 predicted proteins | sample 7446441 | NCBI WGS metagenome assembly JACCDS01 (sample SAMN15323445, study PRJNA562643) | freshwater metagenome | isolation source: river surface water | place: USA:Blue River Watershed | collected 2017-08-17
GATAAATTTTCAAAATGTTCTTCTGCAATATTTTCTTCTTTAAATGAAAAGAAAAATTGTACATTAGAATTAGAATGTAAAATAGAAAAATATTTTTCTTCATTAAAAATATAAAAATTTAAATAAAGAAAACCATTGCCACAATGGTGATTGTCTTTTAATAAAAATGTTTTATAATTCATCGGACACCTTGTTTAAAAATTTATAATTTTATAACGTAAATCGTTATTTTGGAAAATAGTTTCAATCGTTTTATTATAAGAGCAGCCATCATAATGTATTTTTTTAAACTGTATATATTCCGCTTCGTTTAATGGTGAAAACAAATCAATAAAATTATTATGAATATCTAAATAATCATATTCATAATCTTCAAGAGAATGAATGAGATTATGAAAAACTTTTGCTGTTAATTCTATTTTATTATTTTGTTTAGAAATATAATCAGAAAGTTTAAGTTTTAAATGAGCTGTTAAAAATTCATTTAATGAAGCATTAATAATATTAAATGGATATTCAATAAAAATTTTTTGTAGTTCTTGAATAGGAATATATTTAAATAATTTATCATATATTGAAGAATATGTGTAATTAATAAAAATATGAAAATAATGAATATCAAATGATTTATTTTTTTTAAATGATTCAACAAGAATATCGTCTATATTCATATTATCTTTATTAATTAACAATAAAAAACTGTACATAGGTTGATTATCTGGTGGTAATAAATATTGAAGAGATTCAATATATTTTCGATTTAAGTTACCTTCGACCACATATCCAGAAGAAACAAAAGAATGTTTGAAATAATAATAAATTTGTTCAAAAAAGTATTGTGCTTTATCTGTTTTTAAAATTTGATTAAAAAAAGTATTATGAGAGAATAAAAAAATAAAAAAATAAGGAAAACAATAAAATGACTGAGAGAAGATTAAAAATAAATCTTTATGATAATAAGGTTGTAAAAATTTGGATAATAAAGAACAATAAAACCCATGTTTAAAAACAAAATCAAATAAAGAGGAATCAATATTTGAAAATTGTCTTAGAAGAAAAATATTTTTTAAAATAGACGCTTTTTCAATGAATTGAGTAAATAATTCAGAATAGTGTGGAATATTTTGCTGAATATGGTTTAAAAAGTTAGTTTTTGAAACTTTCTCTTCTTCAAAAGAAAAATACATTAAAAGCTTTATATCAGAAATACTAATAGAAAAGTAATCTTTATTATTAAAAGAATGCAACTGAATGATAAGATTTGTATTTTTATGATTAATTACGTGCATAGTAACTCCATATTTAAGAAGCTATTATATCAAAAAAAGAATATAAAAACAAGGAAAATATTAAATTTAAAATTGTTTTAAATTCAATACTAAAACATGATAATCACTTATTTTTTTTATATGAACTGGATTAGATAATAAAATAATATTCATTTTAAAATTATTAAAAGATATAATATTATAAATAAAATCTAAATGAAGATCAATATTAAAATCATTGTTATATGAAAATTCATTAATTATGTTGCAAAAATTTTCAATAAAATGGTTGACATATTTGCTATCATAATCAATAAAATAAGATTGAATGTTTAGAGTTCTAATTAAAGAAAAATAATAATTAGGATTTTCAAATTGTTCTGGTATACCTTTTCGCATAAAAAAATTAACCAAAATATCTCTTGGAATATTTGAGAATAAAGAATCATAAATAAAAGTTGTAGTAGATACAAAATTTGATACAGTGTTTAATTCTTCAATATTCCAAGAATGGCTACTAATAAAGCAATTAATCATGTCTTGAAAATTATTAATGTTTTTATTTTGTGTAGATTGAAAAATTTTATAATTTAATTTCAAAGAATAATCTTTTAAGATATGTTTATTTTTATGAAAAGATTTTAAAAAATTAAAAATATATAAAGGTTGAGAATTAAATTCAATAATATAATTAGCTTCTAAAGAATAAATATAAAGAAATAAAGTTTCGTTGTAAAAGCTTGCTTCTAATAGTTCTTTAAAATTAAATTTATCTTTAAGATTACTCATAATAATAGATTGTTCTTTTAAAGTTTTATTTAAAATATCATATTTAGCGAATGATTGAGAAACTTCTTCTAAAGATTTATTGCTAATATGAACAAGAATATCTGATAAAATCATAAAACATCAACCTTGAATTTTTTATATAAGAATAATTTATTATAATCAAAATTATCAAGAAAAACCTTTTTAGTAATAGTTTCCCCTGTAAAATTGAAAGCATTGTATTCTTTGTGAATACGTTGTATAGTTTCTTCATTTGGTTTAAATGATTCATAACCAGTGTAATTACTTAAAGCAAGATCAACGATGTGTTGAGAATCAAGCATATAAAAATCAAAATCAAATAATACGGATTTTAAATATTGCAGAACCTTTAATTTCCAATTGTCACCTAATTTATAATGACCTCTATCTTTTAATTGAGCTTGAATTTGATGAATAAAAATTTGTTTATTTTTATTAATATTAAAAGAAACAAGAATAGACGGTGTATTTTTAAAAAAGAAGCAAATAGATAATTTTGCGTCTAAAAATAAAGAATTTTCAGCAGAAGAAGCTTTAAAAATTGTTGAATGATCAAAGTCTTTAACAAAAGCGCCTTCTTTGTCAGATAACCAAGGAGAGTCACAGAAACCCCTTCTGTATGAGCAAGAAACAGGAAGTGCTTCAAAACGAGAATCTTCAAATGGTGTTGGTAAATTAGAGAAACGATTAAAGGTATCTAATACAAATGTAGAATCATTGCTACATTCCAAGTACCAGTGCCAAGATGATAGTCTAATATCATTCATAAATGTAAATAAAGGAAAATAAGAGCTTAAAAGTAAAGCTGTCTCAGAAGTTAAAACGCCTGTTTTTTCAGCGAATGCTTTGTAAACAAGTTGAGGTTCTAAATAATCAGTTAGAATTTTATCTGTTTTTTTAATTTCTTTGACAAGAACTTCAATAAAGTTAGCCCAAAATTTAGAATAGATGTCTTTTTCTTCAAAATTGATATCGAAATCAACATATTTAGAATATTTTTTAATGGTATTTTTACAGTAAAAATGTTCTAATGAAAAAAGCATATATAATCTCCGTTGGTTTAGAGTATTATACAAAAAAAAGTATAATAAATCAAGTCTTTTTAATTTTACTTGTTGCCGCAGAAATTCTAAAGATATGTTTTGGAGCTAAAAGAATCATGGTTCTAATGCCTAAAAAGAAACCAAGAGGCGCTGTAAAAAAGACAGTATATGGTTGTGGAATCAAAAAGAATGATAAAAATAAAGAAATAAAGGTGATAAGAAAAATAAAACCAGAAATAATTTTTGATTCAGAAAAAAAAGACAATTTAATCACAATTGAGTATAATAATTTATCTAATTTTGATGGTTTGAATTCATTATTTTCCATAGAAACCTCAATTTAAATCAATAATACAAGCACTTTCATAATTTGAATCTTTTTTATGTTTAACACAAGTTTTTAAACGAATATTTCCATTACAATAAGAAATAAACAAATAATAATCAACATGCATTCTGTAACGAAGTACAATTGAAAAATTATTTTGTATACAATATAGTAATTCACACAAATGATTTTCTAATTTATTAAGTATTTCTAAAATAATTGTATGACTTAACTTTCTTTCGGTCATTCTAATAATAAAATGGTCTTCAATAATTAAAGGTTTGTAAGAAATAAGTTTTAAATTTTGATTAATTCTTTTAATAGGTTCTAATAAAGATTTTTTAATGTCTCTTTGTGAAAAGTTAAGTCTGTCAGCAGGCATTTTTGAATCTCCGAATTTAATCTATTTTGTATTATATCAAAATAAACATAAAAAGTAAATTAAAAATTAGAAAGAATATGTTTGTTTTTATGTTTTTCTAAAGATAAATAAAGTTTTGGATTGTTTTTAAAGCAATCTATATAATTAAAAAGATTTTTTTTAATAAATAAATCTGTAATATCAATAATATCTTGATATGAAAAATCTATATATTTAATATTGTGTAATGTTTCATGTATTAAATTTTGTCTATGTTTTAAAATATAAAAAGTAAAATATGGTAATCGTTCTGAGTTAGGTTCATTTTTTAATAGATTAAAAAAATAAATAAAATCAATATCATTTAATGTCTTTAAAAAATGATGAAACCTAATTAGTTTAAATACTTTTAAGAAATTTATAGTAAATATGGTAGTTTCAAACATCTTATAATAATGAATATAATGAAAAATTAATTGACGTGTCATATTTTTTTTAAGAAATATTTTAAGCAAATAAGATCTAAGTTTAAGATATAAAAAAATATGAAATTCGAACATGTCTCTATCTTCGTGCAAACAAGGATTATTAGAATTAGCGTAGTCATATCGAAATTTTTTAATATCTTCAATTAATTCTTTTGATAATAAATTAATAATTGGAAAATCAATAAAATCTTTTGATTGTATTTCTTTTAATGTAAGATTTTTTATTTGTTCTTGCAAATTTTTGATATATTCAGAATCAATTTGATAAATATCAAAATTGTCTGGAATTTGAGTCTTAAATTGTTTATTTTTAAATAAAAAGTCAAACATATGAATATCCTATGGTAAAGAATAATAAATTATACAATTTTTAATATAAAAAATCAACAAAAAAGAGATTAAATTAAAAATTTTCAATATTATTTTTAATATCGTACTCTTCAAAAATATGTGTAATATGAAATAATTCATTAATTTTTTCTTTACATTGAGAATAATTATTATGAATACACAAAGAAAAATAATCAGATAAAATATATTCATAATTTTGATTTTCAATAATTTTGTTAAAAATAAACTCAGGAAGTGATTCTTTAATATTTTCATTAATGGAACTTAAAAAATAATATAATTTTTCAAGATCGATAAGTGAAAAATGCTGAATCTCAATATTAAATAATATTAACAATTCCTGAAGTGAATTTTTATTAAAATTTAAAAATTTAATAAAATTATAAATAGGAAAATCATCTTGAAAAATTATTTTTTCTTCAGAAGTATAATTAAATAAATAATACTTATCATTTAAAATAGATTTAGGAAGTTGTTTTTGTAAAAAATAATTGTTTTGAAAATATTCAATTTTTTTAAAAAGAAATGAATTAAGAACAGGATTATCAAAATATTCAAGTTTAAAAAATTCTTGAAGTAGAATGTGTAATTTTTTTAAAAGTAATGGTTTTGATTTTAAATAATTGTTGTAACAAATATTATAAATGATAAGCTGAAATAATTTATTTATATTATGTTGATCAGCTTTTGAAGAATATTTTAAGATTAAAATATAATAAGATAGTTCTTTAATATTATTTATAAAGTAACTAAAGTCTTCTTCTTGTATATCTACTGCATTAATAACATTTGAAGTTAAATGCTGAATATGTAAAAAATAATTATAATTATTTTTAGAATTATAAGGATAAAAAGTAGAAATGAATTGAAAAAAATTAATAAATTTATTGATTTTTAAATTTTTAGATAAGAATTCAAACATATAATTATACCTTATGAATAAGGTATAATTATATTATGTTTGATATACAAAGTCAATAAAAGATTTTATGAATAGATTTTTATGATAATGCTTCTATTATCTTGCTTAATTAACCATTCATTATTATCAAGATATTCAGAATTTAAAAGGTCTTCAAAAGATATATAGTATTCATATAAATCAAATCCTTCATTTGTTTCTGCAAACCATACACAAGTATTTAATGGTTCTTCATCGTCATTTTCAGCGTTTGTTTCAACTTCACCTTTCCAATCACCGTTAAGATGGTATTCACAAAATCTATCATCAATGAATATTTTTTTAGCTGATTCGATATTTGAAATAAGTGATTTTTTAGTATCAAAAACACCGTATTTTTTAAAATATTTAACAAGTTTTGAGAAAGATAAATCACCAATATAAGGAATATAAAATATATTTTTTTGATCAAATAAAAAACAAGAGTCTTTAAAAAATTGCTGTACTGAATTTAAATTGTTGTATGACGAAATAAATTTTTTATATTCAAAAATATAAAAATTATCGTTGTAGGAGACAACGGTAAATGGATTTTCATTTTTGAATAATGTCGCTTGAATTTCTTCAAATGTTTTCGAAAAAAGAATTTGCGAGAGTTCTTGTAATGATTGAGTATAAGTTAAATTTAAAACAGAACCATTTTTTTCATGGAATCTTTTTGCAGAGTTTTTAAATTGTTTAAGAGTAATAGTAGTCATATAGATACCTAAATATAGCTTTCTATTGTTGAGAACACTGCAATACGCTTTTATTTTAAAAGGTTAATTTGGTATATATGGATTTGGACTTGGTTCTCGCCTAGCTCCATAAGCATGAAACAATTATAAAACAAGGAGAGTATAAAGTCAAGTTTTTTCAATATCAAAATTGATGAATATTAATTGAAATATTTATTTTTTCAAAAAGCATATCATATGCTTGTTTAACGTTTTTGTCTGTGATTTTATTTTTATTTAAATTAAAAAATTCAGAAACGGTTTTATTGAAATATTCTGGATAAGCATTAAAAAATAAAATCATTGCATCTGGTCTTAAAGTTTCCATAGGAAGATATTGATGAAATATATCGAAAGCTAAATCAGTTCTTAAAAATTTTTTAAGAATAATATAAACCTTTTGTTCTTCATTTATATGTTGAAATTTTTCAATAAACGATTTCAATTCGTCATAAGTAGACCAATGGAAGAATGGTTCTTTTATATCTTTGGTATCAATTAAAGAATCAGAATAGGTTGTTTGCATTACAATTCCTTAAATTATGAACAAGTTTTATTAAAAGTAGGAGCAAATAAGTTAAGCAAATTAGAAACGCTTGGATTGTTGGAATCTAATGTTTTAAGTTTTCTAACAATCAATGATTTATCAATATAATGATTAGAATAAATAGAATAAATTAATTCTTGATTGCACAATTCTATATTATTAATAACTAATTGATATTGCTTTTCTTTGAGAAGATTTTTAATGATATTTTGAGTCATTAAATCAAAATAATTTTGTTTATCGTAATCAATGTTATAATCAGGATGTAATTGATTTGATAATCTAAGTCCATAAGAATCATTAATTATGTTTTCAAGATTTAAAATATATTTAAACATAGATTTATCTAAATAATTTAAAATAGGTAAATTTTTAAAATCATATTTTCTTTTAGCGAAGAAACCTCGTTGTTGAAAAATATAGATTTCTATTTTAGCAAGCATAAGAAATTTATCGTTAATTTCTATTTTATAATGAGAGTTTGGAGTTGTTTTCATTGTAAATCCTTAAAAATGATCTAAATTAATCAAATTATCAATTTCTTCTTTATCTTGTGTACTTAAAAAATAAATAATTTCATTAGTGTGATATAAAAAATGTTCTTTTTTATTTTCGAAAATTGAATTACTTTTTAACAATATTTTAATATATGTTTCAAGAATATGTAACTCTATGTGATTTAAATTGTTTTTATTCGAGGAATAAAATTTCAAAATTACATTATCATGAGAAGTTTTATAATAATGACTAAACAAAATTAAAAAAGCTAAAACATTTAATATAAATAAAGGACTGAAAGATACATTTGATTCAATATATCCAACAGATTTTGCATAAATTAAACATAGCGAAAATAAGAAAACCAAAATACAATAAAATACCCGTTTATTTTTCCAGCGATTTTTATAATCTAAAAAAGACTCACTGGAAACAATTTTATTGTATAAATATTCTGAAATATATTGATTAGTCATGATTAAATTCGCTTAACTTTACCAGACGTTGAAGTATCAACATCAACAACATTAAGATCGTCAACAAATAAAGTTCCAGAGGTGGAACAAACACCTTTAATTCGTGAATTAATTAAATGTTTAGCAGTAAATTTACCACTTGTTGATAAATCAATTTTAGAAGAAGAATTATATAAATAATCAACAGTTAAAACAGAAGAAGTATCACAAATGATATTTGCTTTTAATTTTTCAGTAATAGGTTTTAAATGTTTAATTTCAATTTTAGAACTTGTAGAAGATTCTAAAGTTAATTTATCAGTGATAACTTCAAGAGAATTAAATGAAGCAGAAGTATCAGTTGTAATTGAAAGTGTATCATTTTTTAATAATAAACTCGTAAAAATGGCGCTACATGATAATTCAATTGATTCAGGCAATTTACCTTCGATGGTAATATTTGTATTTAAATTTTTAGAGTTACCAATAACATTAATTCCATTAAAACCAAATTCGCCGTCAATAATGGAAATGTGTTCAATAAAATTTAGTGGTGCTTCAATACTGACTTTTGTTTTAGTTAAAGAATTATTTTGAATAAATACGAATTTAAAATGTGATAAGGAAATCTTTGAAAAGTGTTCTATTTCAATTTCTTTAAATGATAAGGGTTGATCACTAATATCAATACAAGAAGAATTAGCGGGTTTTCCACCGATATAAACGCCTTTACCAATCTTAACAGAAGAATAATTTTTAACAATATTTTTATCTTGTGTATTAGAACCGAATAAAAAATTAAAAATATTTTTGAAAGGCATAATGTTTTCCTATTTAAGAGAATTGAATAAAGTATATCAAAAAAAGTATTTAAAAGCAATATTTTTTTATAAGAAAAAAATATGATATAATGTAATAAAAAAGGTTTAATTATGATCGTAGACAAAATAAAAGAAAAAATAAATAATCAAAAAATAAAAGATAAAAATAGTACATTAGGTATTTGTTTATATCTTTTATTGGAAGAAAAAGATTATAGAAAAGGATTTAATCATTTAAGAATAATGGAAGTTGATTCAGAATATATGTTGTATGTACCGAAAAGTAATTTTGCTGCTGAATTTATGAATAATAATATACCAAGTGAGCTTATTGTAGACTTTAACGCTTATGGAATAAGAAATTTTTCTAATGATTATGATGATTGTGATATAAAGAAATACATAAAAAAATCAGAAAAAGAGAATATAGCAAAATTAATAGAAATAATTCAAAAATCTGAGAGTGCAAAGGATTTATATGATAATTTAAATATTGAAATATTAAAAAATAATAAATTTATTCATGACATTAATAGGTATATATTTCAAGAAAAAAATAGTTTTAAAAATCCAAATATAGAAATAATAGAAAATATATGTCTACTCAAAAAAGATAGTTTAAAAGAAACAAAGTATATACAAGATTTCAATTCTAAAATATATCCAAGAGATATATCTTATATAGAACATTGTGAAAATAGAGGAATAGAAAAAAAATTACCTTACATAAAAAATAATACAGAAATAGTGTCATTCTTAATAGAAAAAAAAGAAATAGAAAAAGTATTTTTAATAGGTCAAAAAAATAAAGCTAAAAAATATTTAACTGATAAATTTGATATGAAAACAGCCGATATATTATTGTCAAATAAAAGTGCAGAAGAAAAATATTTAGAAATAATAGAGGATAATTATAAAAAAGAAAAAGATAGAATTATAGAGGAAATAAAGAAAATTGATAATTATGAAATAATAGAAGACATACCTTTATTAAATGATAATAAGATAAAAAAAATAGTATCAGAAATAAAAAAAGAGTATTTAAATAAAGATAGCATAAATATTGAAATATTAGAAAATATAAAAGAAATAGATTTAACAAAAAAATTATTAGACAATACTAAATTAAACTTTTTAAATAATATAGAATATTATTTAATGTTTCAAGGTGTAGGTATTGGTGTTGAATATTTTTCAAAAGAAAGTGAAAGATTGTGTAATTATATTATATTAAAAAATGATAATGAAATGGTCGGATATTTAGCATATCAAGAAGAAAATAATTTAATAAAAATAGAATCTATAGAAATATTTAAATCACAAAGAAATAAAGGATTGAGTAAGAAATTATTTGAAACATTAGCAGATTTTAGTATTAGAAAAAATAAGGTAATTTACAATACAATATATTCACTAGAGGGAATAGAAAAACTTCCTAAAACAAAAAAAGAATTAAATGAAAAAATGAATTGTTTATTTATAGATGAAGATTGTAGAAGTTTTAATAGAGAACATTATTATTTAAATAAATCTGTAATAGATTATATAAGAAAACAAACTAATTTCAATTTAATTAAATTTAAAGAAATTTATGTAAAAAATTTAAATAAAAGTAATGACGAAATAAAAGAAAAAGATTTGTTTTCAAATATAATCCAAGAATATGAGAAAAATAATAAACAAAAATTAAAATTAAAAAATTAATATCAAGAAATTAAATCTTGATTATATTCTCCTATTGTAATTAATGAATTATTTAATTCACGATATTGAAATTTAAAACTATTTCCACCTAAATTAATTTTAGAGTTTAAAGAATATAAAAGAGAAACAGAAGAACCATTATTAGCTTCAATATTAATATCTTTAGACTCTATTGAGTTCACTTGAAAAATAGATCTGGTTGAAGATGTTATTTTTGTTTTTTCTGCTTTAATAGAATGAATAGAAATTTTGGAATCATTATCTAAATGAATAGAAATCTCATTTGTATCTAAAACATTATCAGTATCTAAAGAAGCAAAATTATTTAAAATAATAGATTTTGGTAATTTTCCAATAATAGTAATCAATAGATCAGGTTTCCATACAAAAATATTACCATTTTTAAAAATACGATTATTTTCAAAAATAATTGAATTTTTATTATTTTCTTTACAATTAATAATAATTTTAAAATCATCAATAGAATCATCTTGAATAAATTTAAAATTAAAATGAGATAAAAATAATTGTTCTGAATATGGTAGTGTGCTTTCAATAGTTATATTTTTATTTAAATCAATGTTATTTGTTTTTTCTTTTCGCTGAATTATAAAAGCTAACCATTTAAATAATGTATGAATCATATTAATTCCTCTGAAATAAACAAGATTATATCAAAAAAATTTTAATAGATCAACTAAATTATGATATAATAATAATATAATATAAAAAGGATAATTATGATATTAAGAGAAATAAAAAAAATAATAGAAGATAAGTCTTTAAATAAAGAAATAGACACAGATAATTTATGTTCTATAATTGCTTATAATATAATGCAAAATGAATTCTTTAAAGAAGGATATTCATATTTAGGATTAATAGAAGATAAAAAAAAGACAAGGTTGTATATTCCTTATTTAAACTATGCTAAAGGTTTTACAAACCATAAAATGTCAGAAGGTTTTATAGAGACAAAATACGAAGAAATAGAACATTATATAGAAGAACATTTTTATAAAAATAAAAATATATATATAAAAAAAGAAGAAATAGAAAATCTCAAAGACTTTGTTGATTCATTAAAAAAAGATGATGTTAGGAATTTTGAAAAACATATAAAAGAAAAAGAAGAAAAAGATTCATTGTATGTACCTGCAATATATAGATTTCTATTTCAAGAAAAATCAAAAGAATCAATTAATCTAATAAAAAATATTATAAATAGTTTAGACGGTAAAAGTTCTGTTGTAAAAAATAAAAGAGATATAAATTATATGTCTGAATACTCTACTTCTTCTGGTTTCTTTAGTAGATTTAATTCAAGTGATGAATTTTATTGTAATTATATAGAAGAAGACTTAATATCAAAATTAGTAAATTATAGAAAAATAAATGAATTAGAACCTATAAAGCAAAAAGAAAAAACAATAGAGTACTTAGAATCTAAAAAAGTACCAGAAGAATTGATAAGCGTATTGATAGAAAAAGGTAATGTAGAGGAAAAAAGATATAAAGTATTGAATTATTATTATAATAATTTAAAAGAAGATTTAATAAAAATGTGTGAGGAAGAAATAAAAAAGTATAGAGATATAAACATTTTAATAACAAAATATGAAAACGAAATAAAAATAGTCAAGAAAGAATTAGAAAAAAAATATATTGAATTGAATGGTAATAAAGAAATAGAAGTGAGTTTTTTATCAGGAACAAATAATATTTATGAAAAAATAAAAGATTCGAATAAATTAGTTTTATTGTCTAACGAAAGTTATTTAGGAAGTAACTTAAAATTAAATGGAATTAGTTACTGTTCTTCTGATATCAAGGAAGATATTGAAGACAATAGAAAATGTTTATTATTAAAAACAAAAAATCAAGTAATAGGAATATTGCTATTCAATGAAGAAGAAAAAAATATAGTAAAAATAGATTATATTGAGATCAACAAAAATTTTAGAAAACAAGGATTATCAAAAAAAATATTGGAATGGCTAAGTGATTATAGTATAAAAGAAAATAAGGTTATATTTTCATCAATGTATACAGATGACGGTGGAAATTATTTACCAAACACAAAAAAAATATTGAATGATAAAACCAAAGCATTATTTTTAGATACAGAAAATCAAAGTAATGAAATAATACATGAAATAAGTAACCTAAATAGATATGTAAGAGAAAAAGTAAAAAAAGTTGAAAATTTTAATTTAAAATTATTTAAAAGATCATATGAAAATAATGTATTAGAATTAGTAAAAGAAGTAAAAGAAAAAAAATATCTTGAGTATGGATTTGTTACAAAAATAAGTGATAAAATATTAGAAGATTATCAAAAGTTATTAAAAAAAGATAGAAAAAATAAAAACGCTATGTAGCGTTTTTATCATTTTATGCTTATTTAATTATCGTTTTCTCCATCGTTTTCCATCTTTTTTATCATAGATGTCTCCCCATTCAGGATCTTTTTTAACACGTTTATTTTTTAATGGAAATACCGACTTAGATTGACTCATATTAAATACCTCATTTTAATTTAATATTAGAGACATAATTATATATGATAATATAGCTATGTCAAGATTTTTTTAAATTATGATAATCCAAAAATATATTGTTCTTGTGATTTTAATTCAAAAAATTTTTGTTTAACTTGATTAATTTGTGCTTCGGAAAGCTGGATATTTTCTTTTTCCATCAATTCTTCAATGTTAGAATAATGGTTTAATTTTAAAGCTAAAGTTGTAATATCAATCATATATATCTCCTATTTATTTAAAGTTTTAACATCAACAACAAAAAGACCTTTTTTTCTAAATCCTTCAATAACTGCATCGGTATCATCATAAACAGCTTCAATACGATCAAGACCGATATATTTAGCCATCCAAGCTGGTTTTAGGGCATAATCTGGAACAAAGTTGTCTTGTCCTCTTAATTTAATGCCGTGAAAAGGTAGTTGATCTCGTTGTAAGCAAGCAATAGTTTTTTCAAGACAAATAGGTTCAGAACGTCCACTTGCAATCCAAATTTCATAGCCTTTTTTAGCGTAATCTCGTAAAATATTAGCTACTGATTCAATTAAAGTATCTTTGTCACATAATGAAAAGTAAGTTTCCCAATCAAGTTTTTCACGATATTCAGCTCTATGACTTTCATCATAAAGAGTACCATCTAAATCAAAAACAACAACAGGTGGTAATACAACTTCTTCAAGAGTTTTAATAATTTCTTTATGACCAAAAAAATCAGTTCTGAATAATGTTGGTTGTTTATCTACATGTTTAGTTTCTTTTTGGCAAATTGCAATGAATTTATTTAAATAAAATTGCAATACAGCAGGATCAGAAGGAATCCTTTGTAGAGCAGGTTTTAAATCAGGATAAAATTCCGCTACAGAATTTTTAGTAAACAATTCTTTATTGTGTTCTAATAATGCTAATGTTTGTCCTAATTGAAAAGCAAAAAATTTATATGTTTCAATAATTGAAGTTTTTTCATAATCTTGAATTTTCGTAATATCAATTTTAGATAAAGCTTGGATTTTATCAAAAACATATGTATTTTTTAAAGCTTTTTTAACTTGTTCTCTGTGTTCTGTACGAGAACAATAGCTTAGGATTCCTCGAATAGTGCGAAGCATTTTAAGACCATAGAAACGCTTTACTGGTCTTGTAATCGGTAATTGATAATTTTGTTGATGTAATGAATATGTTTGTAAAATAGAGTTGTTGCATTCATCAATAGTGCCTTTAAAGTTCCAAGTAACAATTCCATCAGTGATTACCAAAACATTCGCATTTTTTGGTTTGTATGAATCACAAATAGTTTTTGCTTCTTTGAAAGAAACAGGTTGTGGAATAACAACATAGATATCTTCATCTAATGAGTTTTCGGAACCATGTTTAATAACTGGAAATTGCATCTATATTCTCCTATAATTTAATGTATTATATAAGAAATAATATAAAAAGTCAATTTTAATTTAAAAATCGTTTAAATTTTTAATGAGGTTATATTTTTCAATATAAAGTAAATTAATAGGAAAAATATTTAATTGAAAAAATGTTTGAAAATCATTATTTAAATTTTGTAGTTGATAATATATAGGTTCTGAAAGATACATATAATTTTCTAGAAATGATTTATAAAATGACAAAGGAAAAACAAATTGCAAATAAATTAAATCGAGATCTCCTTTATTAAATAATGTATCAAGAGCAAAACTTATTTGAATATTTTTTGGTACATATTTAAAATAGTCAAGATAATAATGAAACAAAGCTTCTTGGACATATTGTTCAAAAAAAATGGAACTTAACTCTATTCTAAGAAAAGGTAAGATAATGTTAGTTGAATAAAAAATTTTTTTAGCCGTTTCTATTTTAAATAATATATCTTCTTGATCTCCTTTAGAATATTCTTTAATATGAGGATAAATAATATTTGTTTTAAAGAAATTAAAATTATTATTATGGTAATAATCAATTAATATTTTTCTATCTTCATTTGAAAATTCAAATTTATCATAATTTAAACAAAGAAATTGTAAATCAGAATATTTCATTAAAAATAAAAAATCAACTTTGGATTCAACCTGAATAAAGTTAATGACTTTGGATATGGTTTTTATTTGATTTAAGTCATAGTTTTGAATTTGTTCTTTTAGGTTTGAAATGAATAGATTTTTAAATTCAGAGTGTGAATTTAGAAAATTAACAATTGTATCAGTCTGAATTAAAAAAAGTTTATGAAAATTATTATTAAAATAATTAATTTTATCTTGATTTGATAAATTATTTTGAGTTAAATATTCGAAATTAAAATAATGCATAGAAAAACCAAAAGCGAAGATTACTCTTCGCTTTGTTGTTGAGAATATTTTTTCATATATTCGTTATAAAGATTAAAGTTACTTGAATTAACGCTTTTAACGATAGCATTACGAATAGTATCAAGATCACCTACTCGTTTTAAAATACAATCTAAAGCGACATTATCAAAAGTATCTTTTAATGCCAAAGCTTTTAACGCATAATCTTTTCGAGATAAATCTTGGTTTTGTTGAACAAAGTCTGAAACAACAACTTGTGTTTTTTCAAGATAATCGGCCACAAAATTAGAGACATCATCAAGAATATCAAGCATACGTTGATTTCCGTTAAGTAATTGCTTAACATCATCTGATTGTTCGTCTAAAACACAAGTAATAAGAGCCTTACGACCTTTTTTACCAGTAGGCGAAAATACATCAACTGAGTTATGACGCTGACAATACCAATCAGTTTTAAATTTTACCCACAAACCATTTTCAGTGACGACTACAAAACCTTCAATATCTTCAAGACCTTGAATTTTATCGAACATTTCTTCCATAGTCATGCCATGATATTCAGTTTTAAAATCAACAATAAATTCTTGTGGACAGTTTAAAGTAGAAAGGTCAATATATTCACCAGTCAAACGACAGCGAACATTAAGAACTTTCAATTCAGCTTCTTTATAAAATAAAACAATTTGGTTGCTTGGCGCAGTATATTCAATATTAACAGTACGATCTAAATTTTCTTGTTTTGTAACAAAATCAAGAAGTTTAGCATATTTTTCTGAATATAAAACTTCGTTAGCAAGAACAGCTTGTTCACTAAAAAAAGCGCCTTTTGATTTCAAACGAACAGCGTCTAATTTATATGATGACATTAAAGAGCCATCTCGTTTATCCATAGCAAACAAAATTTTATCTTTTTCGATGCCTTGAGTAAAAGGATTTTCTTTATAATTGAAAAATTTTTGCATAGGAACAGAAATTAATTTCACAAATTGATCTTGTTCATTAATAATAAAAGAAATACCACGACACTCTAAAGCCGCTGGCAGTTTAAACATAGCGTATGGAGTTAAATTATAGTTAAATACTCGAACTTTAACCGAATCAACAATATAATCTTTAAAGTCAAAAACAGGATGGTGTTCTTGTACTAAAGAAAGTAATTGTTGATATAATGATTTATGATCAAATTGAAATAACATAGAATAAAACTCCTAAATATTGAATAAGAGAATAATACAACTTTTAGTATAAAAAGTCAAGTATTTTAAATTGTATTAAATATTTTTTCTGCTTTTTCAATATGTTCTAATGTTAATCCAATATGCGGTTTCGTCCATATTTGATTAAAAGAAGGATCAAATTTAAAATGATCTTCAAAACATACAACTTTAAAACCTTTTAAAGATTGTAATAATTCTTTGTTAATTATTGATTTATCACTTGAAAAAACGTGATATTGCATACCTTCAATGAATAATTTTTCAAAGGATTCAGTTAATTCAGGATATTCTTCTTCTAAAAGGAAATAAAAATCTAAACAAGGTAATTCATTATTAAAAGAAGATACTGAGATAGGTATAGCATTATGTTTGACAGTAAATTCCATTAAAATTTTTAATTTTTTTAAACAAATTTCTTCACGAATTTGATGTGC
>JACCDS010567478.1_pt1 | contig 16832 bp, 17 predicted proteins | sample 7446441 | NCBI WGS metagenome assembly JACCDS01 (sample SAMN15323445, study PRJNA562643) | freshwater metagenome | isolation source: river surface water | place: USA:Blue River Watershed | collected 2017-08-17
CATCCCATTTTGAGATATCTTGATTAAATATTGATTTATCAAACATACCAGACATTTTTTCCACTTTTGAGACATTCCACTTGGATATATCTTGATTAAATGGAGAATTATGAAACATATGAGACATATTTTTAACTTTAGAAACATTCCATTGAGAGATATCTTGATTAAATGGAGAACTTGCAAACATATAAGACATATCTCTTACATTAGAAACATCCCATTTTAATATATCTTGATTAAATTTTGATTGATGAAACATTGACGACATATCTATTACATTAGAAACATTCCATCTCGATATATCTCTATTGAATTTTGATTCAAGAAACATACCACACATATTTTGAACGTTAGACAAATTCCATTTAGATATATCTTGATTAAATTTTGAATTTGAAAACATATAATACATATTTTCAACATTCGACACATTCCAAGTTGAAATATTTTGATTAAATGAAGATTCATTAAACATAAAGGACATATTTTTAACTTTAGAAACATCCCAAGTTGATATATTGCCATTGAAGTTAGAATTTCGAAATAAATAAGACATATCTATCACACGAGATACAGCTAAATGATTTAAATTACAATTATTTCCATACTTTTGACATTCCTGCTGAATTAATTGTTGTAAATGTGCTTTATCTTTTACAACAATAGTTTCCTTGGGAATAAAATCAGTCATTATTTGTTCATTGATTTTCAAAAATTTATTCATATTCATTTTTTCGTTTATATTTTATTGCTTTTAATTTTTTTATCAACTACATTAACTAATGACAATTGAAGAATATTTTCAATATAATTTTTTTCTTTTTCAGCGTGATATTTTAAATAAGCGTTGATTCTTTCTTCTTGTGTTGGTAAATGCCAATAAGGTAATTTATCTTCTTTTTGTAATTGGGAATATTCAAATATATTATTCATCTCACCTACATTAGTGATATTCCATTGCGAGACATCTCCATTAAATTTTGATTTACAAAAAATAAAGGACATATTTTGTACATGAGAAACATCCCATTTTGATATATCTTGATTAAATTTTGAATTTGAAAACATACCAATCATATTTTCAACGTTAGACACCTCCCATTGCGATATATCTTGATTAAATTTTGAATCTGAAAACATACAAGACATATTTTTAACATTAGAAACATTCCAAGTTGATATATCGCCATTAAATTTTGCATAACTAAACATACCGTACATATTTTTAACATTAGAGACATTCCAGTTCGATATATCTTGATTAAATTGAGAATTTGAAAAAATATGAGAGAGATTTTCAACATTGGATATATCCCATTTGGATATATCTTGATTAAATTGAGAATTTGAAAACATATTATTCATATTCTCAACATTAGAAACATTCCAATTTGATATATCTTGATTAAATTTTGAATCTAAAAACATACAGGACATATTTTGTACATTATAAACCTCCCATTGAGAGATATCTTGATTAAAAATAGAGTTGGCAAACATGCCAGTCATGTTTTCAACGTTTGATGTATTCCATTGAGATATATCTCCATTAAATTTTGATTCATCAAACATATAGCTCATATTTTTTACATTAGCAATATTCCATTTTGAGATATCGCCATTGAAGTTAGAATTTTGAAATAAATAAGACATATCTATCAAAAGAGATACATCTAAATGATTTAAATTACAATTATTTCCATACTTTTGACATTCATTTTTAATTAATTGTTGTAAATGTTCTTTATCTTTCACAACAATATTTTTCTTGGGAATAAAATAAGTGAATATTTTTTCATTAATTTTCCAAAATTTGCTCATGTTCATTTTATATTTTATATTTTATATGATTTTTTTTCTTATCAACCTCAATCATACTTGATAATTTTAGCAAATCTTCAATATGTTTTTTTTCTTTTTGGGCATGATATTTTAAATAAGCGTTGATTCTTTCTTCTTTTGTGGGTAAATTCCAATAAGGTAATTTATTTCCTTTTTATAACTGTGAAGCCTTTGACATTGGAAACATCCCAAATTGATATATCTCCATTAAACAAGGAATTCATAAATAATTCTGACATACCTGTAAATTGAGACACATCAATATGATTCAAATCACAATTTGTCCCATTTTCTTTCATTTCTTGAACAATCAATTCTTGTAAATGATTTTTATCTTGAGCTGTGATTTTATTTTTAATGCTTGTTCACATATTGATGAGAATCTCTTATGGCTTTAATTTTTTAGCGGTTTGTTTTTTATAATCTAAGTATTGATCGAGTAGGGAAACAATATCTTTCTTTGCGCTAACATTTTGAGAGTGAACAAAGTATTCAAAATGAGATGGAATAAATCCTGGTTCATCCAAATCTTTTTCAACCAACCACTTGGCTAAATCTTTCCCCTCTAGTTTTTTTTGCAAATCATTATCAAATGAAATAAAGTCAGGGCATTTATTTTTTTCTATCCAAGAAATCGCATCTTCTACTGTTGTGACTTTCACAACATCGTAGCTTTTCATTTTCTCTAACAAATGATCGGCTCCAATAATGGGATAATAAATTTCAGGGTTTCTGATTTTATCTGCTCTGAAAGCATCATCATCTAAAAAAAGATAAATTGGTTTATTTTGCATAAAAATGATTAAAATATATGCTTATATCATAAAACATTTAAAATTGATGTCAATTACTATTGAAAATTTTAAATCTTTTACTTACAATTGCAACAATTGAAAAAATAGGTGTTAAAAATGGAAGTTTTATTGTTAAACGTTATTAAGTGGTTATATGTTGCTTTTAATTCAGTAAGAGTTTTTTCTTATATTCCACAAATTATAACAGTGGCAAAGGAGAAATCTCAGGCCAAAGCCTTATCATTGCTGACTTGGTTTTTTTGGACTGGAGCCAATATTACAACAGCATTATATGCACACGTTATATTAAAAGATGATATGCTGACATGGATGTCTCTAGGAAATTCTTTAGGTTGCATGATTGTGATTGGTATTGTTATTTATAAAAGATTGATTTATGCTGAAAATAAATTTGCTTTTCAATCATATGATACTACAATGAAAAGAAAAAGACAAATTGATTTGTTTGCATAAAAATGAATAATATTAATAAAGCATTAAAAGATAAAAATTATGATGATATTGAAAAATATTTATCTGAACCCCCCAATATTTTTATCTTAAAAGATTTGGCAACTAAAAAAAATAAAAAACTTTTTACTTTTTTACATCAAAAAGGTTTTGACTTGATGCTCAATAATGGAATTTTATTACTTGATTCTTCTATATCTTTACAAAAAGATAATTTAAAAATTATTTTATCACAAGCTCCTCATAATTATGAGTATTTACCTCTTGTTTTTTCTAATCTTATTAATTTTATTAAAAATGAAAAAAAAGATTTGAAAGAACAAAAAGTTGTTGATTGTATTTTATTATTTTTTGAAAAAATGGATGATTTAAAATTAATGGATTTTTTAAAATTAAATCAAGAAGATACAATTTTTTTAGAGGATTTATTCATCAATCATAAATTACAAATCCAGCATAATGAACATACTAAAAAAATAAAAAAAATTTAATATTTATTTTTTAAACGAATAATAGTTAGGAGCTTTAATGCTTTCCTTTTTATATTTTTCTAATGAATCGAAAATTTCATTGAATAAAACTTTCATATCATTCCATTGAATCATTCTGCGGTCATCTGATGAAAATCTTGAATTTAGAGTATCAATATAGTTCATGTGAGCAGTTTGATATGCAGAAATAGCCATAGGATAAATTAATTGATGATTGAGTAATCCACCATCAAGACGAAAAAGCATATGCCCCATAAGCTTTTCTGTCATATCATCATTTAGTTCATGACATTTAGAAAAATTTTGAATAGGAATCAGTTGACTTATTTTTTGAACAACTTTTTTTCCTTCCAAACAATGTTTATCAATTCCTGGAGAAAACCAATTGTCTTGTAAATGATCATGGTAGCAATGATTATTTTTGAATTTTTGTGAAACAGTATCTCCAATCGAAAATTTACCAATTTTTTGCTCTTTATCAATTGATGCTAAATGCTCATAAACAATTGGAAATCCCAGAAACATGTCTTCAGCTAAAAGTTTTTGTGAAAAATAAACAATATTTTCGACATGAGATAAATCATATGTTTTATCTTTGATGATAACTTTTTGATTATATTGCATAGCAATTTTCTCAAAAAACAAATCAAATCTTTTTTGAGAAAAAGCAATTTTTTTGATTCTTGAATTAAAAGAGCGTGATTGATTGCCAATCATGAAAGATGATAGGAGTCCTTTTTTATAAACATCTTTTTCATCAAAATAAGAATGAAAAAGAAATTCTTCTTGAGATTGATTAAATGATGCAAAAGGAATTTCTTTTGCTGGTACATTTTGATAATCTAATAAAAATTCATAAGGTGCAAAATACTCTTTAGGTAAATAATTGTTGTGATGAATAATTTCAAGTGGTGTTTTATCTTTTGTGCTTAATGCTGCTTTTTTAACAACATCAAGAATCCAATCCAACCCACCTTTTTCTTCAATGTTTTTGCTTTTTATTTCAGTAGATAGATATTCAGAAATCAAAGGTAAATTACCAAAACCAATATCTTCAATAAGAATGACAGCTAATCTATATGAAAGATAACTTTTTTCAATTTCGTATAGTCTTTTTGCATATTCACACGCTAAATCAGCTTCTCCTCTACGAATACATTTTTGTAAGCAAGAGATAGCTAAAAATTTTTTATCTTTATTAAAATTCATATTGGTTGATTCCTTTAATCGTTTTATGTTAAATACTCTAAGGTACTACATTAATTATAGTTTATAATGATTTTTCTTTTTATCTATTGAATTGACATGAGAGTTATCGATGAAATTCTTAATCAATTGATTTTCTTTTTCTGCATGATATTTTACAATAGCTAACATTCTTTCATTTGTATCTTCAATGCCCCAATAAGGAATAGCTCCATTGGAAAGATAAGGGGAGTTTTTAAAAATATTATCCATTGATTCTACATTTCTCACATCCCAATTGGATAAGTCACATAAAACTTTTGATTCATGAAACATTTCATTCATATTGAGCACGTTATTGACCTTCCAATCAGAAATATTGCCATTAAAGTTTGAACAGTAAAACATAAGCTCCATGTCTAACACTTTTCCCACATTCCATTGAGATATATCTTGATTAAATGGACACGACATAAATAAAGAAGACATATTTTCCACATTAGATACATTCCACTTGGAAATATCACCATTGAATTTTGAATTTGCAAATAAAAGACTCATTGATTTGACATTTTGGGTATCCCAATAAGATATGTCTTGATTGAACTGAGAATAAAAAAACATAGCATCCATTAATTCAACAGAAGATGTATTCCATTTAGAAATATCTTGGTTGAATGGTGAATCAGAAAACATGAATCTCATGTCTTTAACATTGGATGTATCCCATTTTGAAATATCTTGATTAAATAAAGCTTTATGAAACATAAAGAGCATGTCTTTGACATTAGAAGTATTCCAATTTGAAATATTTCCGTTAAATTTAGATCCTTTGAATAATTCGGACATGTCTGTAATCTGTGATACATCGATGTGATTTAAATCACATTCATGACCATATAAATTAATTTCTTCAAAAATTATTTGAATTAAATCATCTTTATTTTTTGCAATTATTTTATTTTTCATCCATATATTTTAATAAATTTATTTATTTATTCAATGATTTTTCCAATAGTTTTTTTCTTACAGTTGATTTAGTAAAAAGAAAAAAATAGTTGCCTAAAAAATATTTTCATGTTACAATCACAAAATATCTAGGAGATTATATGGATTTACATCAACGCTATAAGCAAATTAAAGAGGAAAGTGCTGAAATTGCAAGAGAAGCTATTGAAATCAATGTGAAAATCAAGACTGCTAAAGAAAATCTTCAGAATATGAAAGCTGATGCTATAGAAAAGTATGGTACTGACTCTATTGAAGAGTTGCAGCGTTTGCTTGAAAAAATGATCAAAGACAATGAAGAAATTGTAGAAAAAGCTGAAAGAGAGCTTCAGCAACGTAAACAAGAGGTCTTGGATACCAAAGATAAAATCCAGAAAATTCAACAAGGTATTCTATAAGAGGCTTTATGAATCATATCGATATGAAAGAAATTGAAGACTTGATTAAACTTGGTCTTTCTTTGGAAGCTAAAAAAAATATTTTGGTCAACCAGAAAGATGATATTGAAAAGAAAGTAAAAATAGCAAAAGAATGGGTTGCGAAACAACCTGAATACTTGAAATTCTTGCAACATCTGCAAGTACTTCTGCATGAAAGAAATATCGGTATATTCTCTGAGCTTTTAACTTATTTGGTCAAGGATATCTTGAATAAAGAAAAAGAAATTGTCCTGAATCTTTATACCTATCATAATTTACCTGCTTTGAAAATAGAAGCATCCAATCAAGGTATGAAAGAAGATATTTACAGTGGTAATGGTGGCTCTATTGCCAACATCGTTTCTACTGGATTGAGACTGATTGCTTTATCGAGATTGAAAAATCACAGACAGTTTATTATTTTAGATGAACCTGATTGCTGGTTAAAACCAACGCATGTGCCGTTGTTTGCTAAAATCATTGGTGAATTGGCGAAGAAACTTAATATTCAAACCATTATCATTTCGCACCATTCCTGGGAGTATTTCAAGGAATATGGGCGTGTTATTGAACTTAAAAGTGACGGCAAGAATCTTTACACTGAAATTGTGCATGATACAGATTTTGAAGAAAATGAAGTTGATGCTCAACGCATTGAAGAGATTTTGCTAAAAGATTTCATGTCTCATCATCAAACATCATTTAGGTTACACCCTCATTTAACTTGCTTGATTGGTGAAAATGACATTGGTAAAAGTGTTTTGGCAACAGCGACAAAATCAGTAGCCTATAATGATTCATCTGACTCTTACATCAAGCATCATAGTAAGGAAGCTCAAGTTTTATTTAGACTCAAGCATGGTGTTGATATTTTCTGGCAAAGATTTTTAGAAACAACTCAAGAAAATCCACAGAAAGTAAAATACTCATTGTTCAAGAATAAAGTCTTGCAACATGCTGAATTTGAATCAAATCATACCCCGAACTTCATTGAAAAAGAATTGAAGATCATGGTCACTGAAGACATTGATTTGCAAATTGGTTCACAAAAAGAGCCTGTTTTTTTACTGGGCAATAATGTCAAACCTAATCAAAGAGCAAAGATTTTATCTTTGGGTAAAGAGTCGTTGATTGCTCAAAAAACAATGGAATTATTGAAATCAAAAGCAAGAGATAATAAACAAATCATTAAAGATGGTGAAATTTCCTATGATCTGATTTCAAAAGAGCTTTTGGCTTTGAGTCATATAGAGTATACCAATCAAGCTCTACATGATATCAAATCAGATTTGCAATTGATTGAACAAAATGAACAAAAATTAACATTGTTGGAAGAAGATACCAAAAAAATAGTGTTTGTAGAAAAAACTTCACAATTACCTTATGTGCAAGATTCTCTCTTGGTGGAAGAATTAAAAAACACTCAATCATTGGAAAGATTGGTTTCCCAGTTTTCTTATGCAGAAGAAGTCAGTCAAATGTCTCCTGTGAAAGTTGAACAAAGTTTTGAAGAATTGCAAGATGTCTCTTCTTTGACAAGAGAAATAAAAATTTTATTGAAATTACAAAAAGCATCACAACTCAAACATTGTTTAGAGAAATCTGTTGAAGTTTCAGAATTGAATGATGTTCAATATTTGAAGAGTATGATTTCAAAGATGAAAATATCAGTGCCTGATGCCGTCAATATCAAGGGTCTTGATTTTATTTTATCAACAGACTTACATAAAGAAAAAGACTTAAAGGATTTAAAAAGAAAAATTCTTTTATTTACTGCTTTTGATAAAAATGAGTTATCTGTCTTGGAAGAAGGTATTCAAATACCAGAGTTAAGTGATGTTGAAAAACTGAAAAAAACTTTATCACAAATACAGCAAGAGCAATCAGTTGTCCATAAATTGTCAATTCAAGAGGAATTGATTAAAAAGAAAATGGAAGTCATCAAGGAAAAAGAAAAGGAATTATTGATTGAGCATCCAACTTGTCCTACTTGTCAACAAAATATTCCCGTTGGCTTTTCATTCATGAATATCATTGAAAATAGTTGAAATAATTTGAACTGTGAAAAAAAATAATCCTAATTGATTATAATTGGGATTATTTTCATTTAATAAAAATGTTATTTTATGAGTGACATATTTTTTTAAAAAATAAAAATGGACAGTAATATACTAAGTATTTGATAATCAATAAATTTCATCAAAAATTTTCAACAATAAATTCTCTTTGGAATTGTTTTTCATTGCTTTTATGAATAATTTTGCTAATATATAAAAAACAACATTTAAATACAATGAAAGAAATTGTTAAAAGTAATATCAGTAAAATCATTAATCCAATTCATCAGATAGCAATTCAATCATTATTGGATGGTATCGAGGAAAAAAAATATTCCGAAGTTTTTCATGGTCTTAAAAAAAGAAATATATTGCTATCATCTAAGCAAAAAATTTCTTTGTTAGAAAAAGCAATTGAAAAAAATGATTTTGTTTTCATGAAGATGTTTTTGACTGGTGAAGTTTACTTGCAAGATGATTTGAAAAAAATTGACAAATATGCATCAGATGATTATCTATTAGCCGCAAAAAGCAAAATAACTGATATGGCTTTAGAAAATCAAAATTTTAATCTCTTAAAATATATGTTATCAGGTCGCTATCAATTGGTCATTCAAGGAAAACCAATGGAATTAAAAGATAGTCAAATACTGGATTTAGACTTTAACTATAGAGCAATTACCAATCCGCAGAAGTTAGATATACAATTAAATGAGACAAAAAATAAAAAATCAATTCAACAATTTACAAATGAAAGCAATGGGCTAAAATCAGAAGAAAAAAAATACCATATTGAAGAAGTATTGAAGAAAATCATGGTCAAATATCCTTATGAAGAGGGAAGATTTCATTTTTTTAGACATGTCTTAGATTATATTTTTACCGGCATGACACCAGATGGAGAAAAAGATATTGTAACTTTGCCAGATATGTATAAAAAATATGATGTATCTTCACCTAAAATTAACATGACAAAGATATTATTTTATCTTGCATATTCTAACATCAGTAAAGATGATAGTTCACTGCTCTTCAATGATTCTATTTGTCAGATGGTTTTGAAAAAAATTAAGTCAGATAAAAAAGAAGATGTTGTCTTGCAGCAAATTAAAGATTATAATATTGCTCCTCACATGACGGAACTTTCTCAATTGCAGCCCCTATTAGAAAAAGAATTAAAAAAGCAATTTCAAGCATTGGACAAAACTGTAGAAGTGAAAGAAAAAAAGAAGTTAGAGAATAAAGTATGATCAAAAAATATCAAGTACTAACCAGTAATCCACAAAAAACAAAAGATTTTACTCATTTCGGTTTTGGTGTCAAAAATTTTTCAACAGAAATTCCAGAAATACTATCTCCTAGTGTGGAAGAAGTTGCCACATTTAAAGTGTTTGATGCCTATCAGAGTGTTCGTGAACAAAATATCATCATTGAAGATACTTCTTTGGAGATAGAGGGAGCTAACTTTCTTCCAACAGAAATTAAACATTATGCAGACTCATTGATTAAAAACAGTAATTTTCATGGGTGTAAGGCTTTTTGGAAGGTTTCAGTTGCCATGATAGCAGATAACAAGATTTATTTATCAACAGGAGAGCTAGAGGGGCATCTCAAATATCCTGTTGGCAAGGGTTATAACTTTAACTCTATTTTTGCAATGCCAGAAGATATTCATTTTGAAGATTTACCTGAAGAAGAAAAAATCAGGCGAGGACCAAGATTAATTGCTATCAGAAAACTGAAAGATGCCATTGAGAATAATACGTTAAATCAACTTGAAGTGATTCATTTGAAGAATATGCCTCAGTGGAATGGAGCATATCAAGTTGAAGAAAAACTCACAGCATCTTTATTAAATCCAATTCAAAAGAAAAAACCTATCAAGGTTTTCTAATACAACGCTATATAATGATGGAACAAAAAATGATTAATTGAGGTATATTCGGAAAAAACTGTGAAAAGTTAATTGAAAAGATTCAAAAAAATATCCACACGTTTTTCCGAATAGCCGATAGATTTAAAGCTTACACTTTTCTTTAGGAGGCACCACAATTTTATCAATCTTGATAACCGTTGCTTGATCAAGTGTATCATAGCGATTAAAGTCATAAAAGTAACCAGGAGCCTTTTCTCTGAATTCCCATGTGCCACCTGATTGAATTTGTTTGGCTTTTTGCTCAATCGATTTGGTTAATTCTTTAGCAGCTTCAACCGTGGTGCTCACTAAAGTGATGGATACCACCCATGATTTAATATCTTGGTCAAAAACGAGAACGAATTTTTCATCTTGCATGGCACCTGCTTTTTGAATACCAAAAAGCTTTTTAGCTTCTTTTTCATCAACACCTAAATTCCAGAAAATTTCAATGACAGGCTTCTTTTTAACTGATATATTTTTTACATCAAGATTATTTTCTGAGATGATTCCATCTAATAAGACTTTTTTATCGGTATTCAATGGACCCAAGGTGAGGCAAATAGCGTTCGTTGATGCAGGAATTGCAGACGGTGTTTGTAAATTATTTGATGCTGTTTGACTGGGAGGAAGAGCAACAGGTGCAGCATGAACCGAAGTGGTTGTGATATTATTTTTTTTATCTGAAGAAGAGTATCCAAACAATAGAAAAGCAGACCCAGCAAAACTGATGCCGAGAAAAGTTAAAATGATATGAGGAATGACCGATTTCTTTTTCATTTGATTTCAAAAATAATTTCAGATTTTATATCATGTTTACTCATTTGTAAAGTTAAAAAATAAATTTTCATCAAAACTTGAAAGATTTTTTTATTTTTAAATCTTTTTCAATGGTTTCCTTTATAAAGTCATATGGGGAAGTGCGAGCTTGTCCTTTTTTAAAATGGCGCTCAATCATGATGTTGTTTTTGTCTTGCACCATATTCAACATATGTCCATGAGTGGTATGCTCATGAGCATCAACAAAAGAAATAATTGGCTTATCAATAGGTAATAATACTTTGGCAATTACTGTGGATAATTGCTCAATGCAAGCTTGATAAGAAAAAGTGTCAAATGGAAGCATGTGCTTGGTTTGAAATGGTGTTTTTAACCAATCTGTTTTGACAAATCCTGTTCTGAGAAAATCATCTTGAAACAATCCAGGGTTATCATATTTAGGAAAATCATGCCAATGATCTTGAGGCACAATACCAAGTGGTTCACTGATGGTCAAAAAATATACATTGGGCATATTTTTTTTAGATACATCATCAATTATTTTATTATAGGCTTTATAAAGTAAGCTTTTTTGTACATTTTTATGATGAATCCAAGGTTTAGAGGCGGCACAAGGAACAAGTATGACGGCTTCAATATCTTGAGGAATTTGAAAATTTTCAATTTTTTTGAACCAATCTTGAATAACAGGATTTTGAAGAAGACACAATGTTTCACCAGGAGTGTATGCGGCCAAAGATTCATCAAAATGATCAGGATTTCTTTTTGCACTTTTATCAAGCAATATTTTTCTTAAGTGTAACCAATCATCAATATTTTTTATATATGGATAACCGTTTTTATGTAAGGTGCCAAGTTGTTCAAATTCTGTTTCACAGATGATGTTCATGGTCTATATTTTTTTGATTGTAAATTTGTTTTTAGTTCTAGAATATAATCATTCATTTCTTGTTTAAAGAGACAATCATAAGATGTGCCAACCTTATAATCAAACCCAAGATCAAATAATATGTTTATAAAATCTTTCACTGTGATGTTTGATGGGGAATTAATTGTGCCTTCAAGATGATATTCATCAACAAAATCTGTCCAAGATGGCAAAATACCATTTTGAAGACAATCGCTCGTATACAAGTCTATATCATCTGTATTTTTATCATTAAATACAATATTAAAGGATTCATCACCATTAAATACAAGAGGTGAATTCAGTCCATTGGTCACATTCTTGAGACTGTTGTGATATATTTCATAAGGAGTATCAAAGGGAAAATAAAACGTAAATTGAGATGGAATTGCATGTTTATATTGGTGCCAATCATTGCTGTTAAAAACTTTATCATCATCGTCGTAGTTTTTTCTAATTTTAATTAATTTTTTAATTAATTTTTTAGCAGAATCAACTTCATCTTTAGTGAATTTTCTAAAATAAGAAACTTCCGGTTTTTCGTCTTTCATTTCATGATTGTTAATTTCTAAAATGCCGTTTTTTTCAATCACAGAAATTGAGCCGATGTCAGGGTGTGAAAAATCTCTAATCCATAGATCATTTTCTTTATATTTTGAAGTGCGTTTCCAATCTTTACTTGAGCTTTCAATATCTTTATCCTTAAAATAAGAAATAAGGAAATCTTTACAATTTTCGGTAGTTATTTTTGACATGAAATTTTTCTTTTTATTATAAATAATAAATGATTGGAAATTAAAAGTCAATTTACTTTTACCTAATTTAGTACTTTATAGTTTGATTTTGTAAAAAAATATGTTACTCATTAAAATAAAATCTTCATCATTAAAAAAAGTAAAATTTAATCATTATTCAATTAAGCTTTTTTCATGAATTTTTCTTTTTCTAAATTCATATAAATTGTCAAACTGGAGAGTAATATTTTCATATTCTTGATGTTGATTTATGCTTATTATAGATATATAATCATCATATAAATTTAAAAAAGGAATCATATGAGTCTTACAGATTATGCTCAAGGGGTTAATATTTTAGATACTGAACAGATTAATAATGTAGCAAAAAATATTAATGAATACAATATCGATCGTGACAACAATAAGAAAATGGGTTTTTATTATAGGACTATTTCAAATATTGACGGAGAAAGAACTATTATTGATCAGTCTGTATATTTTGAGGAAAAAAATGATAAAATTTTTTTTAGTGGTGAAGAATTTTTAGATTATAGTAAACAATATTTAGAATATGTAAAAAATAATGTTGAATTTAAAAAGTATAGCAATTTGGAAGTTCAAGTAGTTCTATATTTATCTTATGAGATAAATAATGTTGATAACAACAATTCAGATTTTAGTAAAGTAAAAAATGTTATTAATAAAATCAGATATTTTTCAGAAGATTTAAATAATAATAAGAATAAAAAAACCATTTAAATTTAACAGGTCAACTAAAAAAGGAAGAAGCACCATCCGATAAAGACTTGGTTATTTTTTATAGTTTATCATTCATAATCATCATAACCTAAATAAAAATAATCGAATTTCGTTTAATTATACTTCTAAAAAATCCAATAAATGTAATTTAATGAATTGCATAGCAAGTAAAGCACTATACGCAAGTATATAGTGCTTGATTACAAATTTGATTATTTTCATTAATCAGTACATGAAGTTTAAATCCTCTAAACTCACCAGTACTACTATAACCTTTAATAGCTTGTTTATGTACTTTTCCTCGATAAGACGATTGAGTAGTTTCTATTTTAGTAAAATCCAAGAATCCTAAGTGATTAAATAACTTAACTAAATATTTTTATAAAATTTCTTTCAGAATTAAATTTAAATGAAAGTTAAGTGAAAGAAATAAAAATTAATCACTCCAGATAATAAATCTAGGATAGCTTGGCATATTGGGCCAAGCATTATTAGAAAAAATTTTTCTTGATAATAAAAAGCTTTTAATCTTTATATATTAATAGCTTAATCACTAAATTAATCACTAAATTTATGTAAAATAACTAAGGTTAAATATCCTGGAACACTTAATTTAGATTCTTTGGCTTTTAATCGTTGAATTTCTAATCATTTTTTCAAATCTTCAATATTTTTTTCTTCTAAATTTATATAAATTGTCAAACTGGCGATTACTATAACTAATATACAGTTATCCTATAAAAACTTTAATTTGAAAAATTTTTCAATATCCATAGTTTATTAAAAAAAACAGTTTATTTTTCCGTTTTATTGAAATTAACTGTTTTAAATATTTCTTTTTATTTGAGTTAGACTCAATTTCAAAAATTTATGCAGTCATTTTATAATTTTTTTTCTTACAGTTGATTGGTTCTCATTTAGTACAGCTTCTCTGGCTTTCTGAATCATCATTTTTGTGTATTCATATTGTTGTTCTTGATTCATCTCAAGAAATAATAATGGCGTAGCATGTGATTCAAGAGTTACTGGTTGAGCAGTATCAATTTTGAATATATCTTTTTGGTTATCACTCAAAATTTTAAGTTCAAGATTTTCTTTGTTTTGAAGCAATGAAACCTTAAAAGGATGTTCAATATTTATAAATTCATTGAGAAGTTTAATGGAAGGATGATTTTTGATAAAATAAGCAGGATCATATTGTAATGCTTTATCATTTAACTCATTGATATGATATGAATTGTAATGGATAAAAGTATTGAACTCTAGTTGACCAATAACTTTCTTAATTTCTAATTGATGTGCTTCTAAAAAATCTTTTTCTGATATGTCTTCATTTGTTTGCTTTTGATTGACAATTGATATATTATTCATATATGAATCTAAAAAAGGCTGAACTTTTTGATATTGAAATTCAACAGCAAATCTTACACCTTGTTCATCTTTAATGACTTCTCTTTGATTAGTTGTCACATAAGCTGGCGTATTAAGTGCCAAAGCTTTAATCCCATAGTATTTTATATCTGGCATCGATGGATGATTCCATGTGATAAATTCATATTCTTGTAAACCAAATTGATTGTTATATAAATTGACACTTTCAATCAATAAATTTTTTAGCTTTTCACTCATGATAATTTCTCTTTTTGATTCATTGTAGTATAATTTTTTCATAAAACAAGTCAGTAAAATTTTAATAAATTGTCATATAAAAATCATTCCAGAGTTAGCTATTTTTTTAATCACTTGTTTTTGATTTTCAATTCATTATAATAAATCTCATCAAAAGGAAAAAAAATGAAAAATGAAAAAAATAAAGTATTGATTCAAGCGTGGAAAGATTATGATGCTGATATTGTCTCAATTGATGAAAAAGCATTAAAAAATCTTAAGATAAACGATGAACAAAAAAATGTGTTAGCTCATAATGAAATTGATGCATTGAAAGATAAATCAACCAAGGAATCTATTCGTTTTTTGATTGCGTTGAATAGTATAAATTATCAATTTTGGGATTTATCAGAAGGTCAATTTATCAGATATCAAAACAAAGGAAAAGTAGGTGCTTTAGGCTCTTTTGAAGGTTTCGTGTCTTTATACAAAGAATTAGATGAAAATAGCTTTGATACATCATTAATTAATCAGCAGTCTATGAAAGAGCATTTTGGTAACATTCCAGATGCAGAAAGAAGAATCAAGATTCTGAGAGAAGCTTTTGATATTACAAAATTTGAACAAGTTTATGAAGTCATTGAGAGTCACATCAAAAAAGATAAAATTAATGTTGATTTGGCAGAAAAGATTGCAAATATCATGCCAGTTTCTTATGAAGATCCTTATTTGAAAAAAATTCAATTGGCATTATATGAAATAGCTCAGATTTATGTTGATAAAGGAAAGTATGTTGATTGTGAAATAACGGTAGCAGCAGACTATCAAATCCCTAAGGTATTAGAAGGTTTGGGTGTTTTGAAATATTCTCCTGAACTATCCAAGAAAATTGATTCCTTTGAGTTAATAGAAGAAAACAGTAAAGAAGAAAAAGCTTTAAGAGCAGCAACCATTTTAGCATGTGAACATATTTCAGAAAATCATCAAATTTCCATTCCAGCTTTGGATAGAATGCTGTGGCTAGCAAGAAATGATTTCAAGGATAAAAAATTTCATTTAACGAAGACATCTAATTATTGAAATGATATGATTCAGTAAGGAAAAATGATGACAAATGTCATCATTTTTTTATATTAAATAGGTTATTCTGGTTTTAAAATCACTGTAGTAATAAAATGAAATATTGCTTGCTCCATTGGGTAAGTTTTCTATTTTTTGAAAAAATAAAAAAAGGTTATGAATATTGTTTGCTATCTCTATGACTAAAGGATATAGGACTGTTCTAACAAAAAAGTGATGTTGATTATTTATTATTTTATCTAGGTCATTATAACCTAAATCTTCAATGAATTTTTGCCATTTATTATCTCTATGATAAACATATGCATTTAAATAAATTATTAAAAAATCAATATCATTAAAAGAATCTTGTTTAAGAAGATTCTGAATTTTATTATAATCTTGTCTTGTTATTTCTTTTTTATCTAATTGTTTTGCATATAATTGAATTTTATAATTATTATTAAAAAATAGATTTTTTAAAGTAATCATACCTTTTAGGCATGTTTCACAATGTGTGAAAGCAAGCGGCCATTCTTGCTCAAAAATATTTTTATCATGTTCAATGGCATAGTGTATGCTGCTGACATGATGAATCAGTTTATTTTGGTCAACAAAGACTTGGAATTTGACACTATGGTGGTGTTTGTAGCCGCTGAAGGTCTTGTTGTTTTTACCTTTTCCGATTGGTAAAGTCGTAGAATCTGTAACATAGAACTCAATGGGTTTTGAAGCGACAGCTTTGCCAACTATCTGAGATAAATTTCCCAATTCTTTCAAGATGCGATGAAAAATCC
>JACCDS012369215.1_pt1 | contig 16825 bp, 16 predicted proteins | sample 7446441 | NCBI WGS metagenome assembly JACCDS01 (sample SAMN15323445, study PRJNA562643) | freshwater metagenome | isolation source: river surface water | place: USA:Blue River Watershed | collected 2017-08-17
ACGGGCGATAGAAGTTTTGAAAATGTAAAATTCGATTTCAATAATGGTGTTTGTAAAGTAAGTTTCAAAACAGATTCGGCTACTCATCAAATTCCTTTTGGAGCAGGAAAATGGGAATTGTCTGAAACTACTAAGTTTGGGCCATATTTAGTCGCTGCTGCCAAAGCCAATAGGGTAGGGCTTCCAGCTTTTAAAGTAGCGGGAAGTTATACTTGGAAAGACGAAAACACATTAACATTAACGCTTCGTTATATCGAAAGTCCACATACCGAAACAATCGTTTGTACTTTTGATGGCGATAATGTTTCGATAGATTTTCAAAGTATTTTCAATATCAATCGTAAAAGAACGATTTCAAAAGGCATTGTATTTACGCCAAAAGCCAACGCACCGAAATTAATCGTCAGAGGTGATGATATGGGTTACTCTCATTCGGGCAATGAAGCCTTGATAAAATCTTACAAAGAAGGCATTGAAACCTCGATAGAAGTAATTGTAGCTTCGCCGTGGTTTCCAGAAGCAGTAAAATTATTAGCTGAAAACAAAAGAGTAGATGTAGGTCTGCATTTTGCCATTACGAGCGAATGGGATAATGTAAAATGGCGACCACTCACCGAAGCCAAAAGTTTAAGAAATGCTGATGGATACTTCTACCCGATGCTTTTCCACAACAACAATTATCCAAAGCAAGCCGTGTTGGACAATGATTGGAAATTAGAAGACATTGAAAAAGAACTGAGAGCTCAGATTGAAATGGCTTTGAAGTACATTTCAAGATTGAGCCACGTTTCTGGACACATGGGAAGCACCGCTTTTACACAAGAAGTAAAAGATATGGCAAGAAGAGTAGCCAAAGAATACAAACTGACAATGGTGGATGTAGATTCGATGAAAGACTTAAAGGTAGCTTATACAGGTATTGATTTTAATAATAAAAATACCGAGCAAAGAATAGAAGGTTTTATAGGAATGTTGAATAAATTGGAGGATGGTAAAGCCTATGTTTTTGTAGAGCATCCCGGTTTAGATAATGACGAACTCCGAGCGATTTCACATATTGGTTATGAAGACGTAGCACAGGGTCGTCAAGATGTAACGACGATTTTTACCAGTGAAAAAGTAAGAACAGCGATTCTTAAAAAAGGAATACAATTAGTAAGTTATAAAGAAGTAATAGAAGTAAGTAAATAATCATGCAGAAAATATAGACTTTTACAGCTTTATCTCTGTGTTTTAAACTAAAATGTCTCAATTTTGACGAATTATTGATTAGGCTAATAGTTTAAAATGAAAAATTTCTTCGCAGGATTGTTCTTTGCAATGCTTTGGGCATCGGCCTCTGTGGCTACCAAAATTGGGCTTTTGTCGGCTCAACCTTTTATAATTGGTACATGTAGATTTTTCTTGGCGGGCATATTAATGATGGTTTATAGCCATCTCGTCAAGAAAAATCCATTGCCAAATGCCAAAGAATGGAAACAAATAGCCATCTACGGTTTTTTGAATGTTACTGTTTATTTAGGCTGTTTTGTGGTAGCACTCAAATATGTTTCTGCGGGAATCGGTAGTTTAGCCGTAGCCACTAATCCTCTAATTATTAGTATTTTATCGGCTTTTTGGTTGGGGCGTTCAGTAAAACGAACTGAAATTTTGGGTTTAGTCTTAGGTATTTTAGGCGTTGCTATTGCTACTTATCCACTTTTTCAACAAAGTTATGCAAATGTTGAAGGGCTACTCATTCTTTCAGCAAGTATGATTGCCTATTCTGTAGGAACGGTTTACTATTCGGCTCAAGAATGGCGTTTGCCATTGTTTACGATTAATGCATGGCAAGTATTTTTAGGAGGAGTCTTCCTTTTGCCCATTACTTACTTCTTTACCGATTGGTCAGAGAATAGTTATGATTTCAATTTTGGTATTTCTGTACTTTGGTTGGCCGTTCCAGTATCTATTGGGGCAGTTCAATTGTGGTTATATCTCCTCAAAATAGACACTGTCAAAGCGTCGCTTTGGCTTTTTCTTAATCCAATTTTCGGCTTTGTTTATGCGGCCATTATTTTAAAAGAACCTATCAGTAGCTTTACTTATATTGGTACATCTTTGGTGATAGTGGGTTTATACTTGGCTCAAAGAGAAAAACTAAATTCATAAATACATTAGAATTCCCTGCTATTTTCTTGTATTTTGGTAGTTATAATCCTTAATACTTTATGATTTTAACTGTCTTACTGCTGAGAAATTCCTTCAAAATATTTTTTGCTTCTGTTTCATTACTGGCTTGCAATTTGATGAATCAACCACTAGATTCATTGGCGGATAATTCTTGGAAAGACCTTACTTGTGATACTGCTCAGCACGTTAACGAACTGAATATTTATACCTTAGCACAGCCATTTTACCTTTCTGACACTTTACTAGAACAGGCCTTAAAGCCACGAAGAATTTATTTAGCTTTTGCTGATTCAGCAGGAAATATTCAAACGATGGCTTTACAAGCAGGTGCAGAGGAAGTTTCTCAATTCATCGAAACAAAGGCTTTTCCAACTTTGAATACTTCCTGGCAGGAACAAGCATATCTTTGGGCTTTGGTCAAACAGCCTAATTTTTTGTACGAACGTTGGGAAAATACCCTTGCTGATGAACGCAAAGTTTTTCTGGAGAAAAGAGATTCAATCGTTGCCATCATGAAAAAGAAACAACGTTCTATCAAAGTAATTTCTGATTTACGTTCTACAAGTCGTCAATTACTTTATTTAGGAAAAAACAAAACGGCGACACCTCTTTCAATGCACAACTTTGGTTTAGCAGCTGATGTGGCAATTTATACTCGCCGTAGAAGAATTTCTAATAATCTTGCTCTTTATCGTCCATTGGATAGTTTAACCGAAGCTTATGGATTGACTTGGGGTGGGAATTTTGTTGGTTTTATTGATTCTGGACATTTTCAATTGTATAAAAATGGGGCTGAATTGCTAAGAAAACATCCTGAATTAGTATTTGAATTTGAGCCATTTAGGCCACAATATAGCCTATGGATGAATAAAATGGTAGGTTTGGGAAAAGAAAATAAAGCTGAGGATACCAAAGAATTATTACAGGAATTGAATAAAATTAAGCAAGATAAACCTTGTCAGTGTGTGGATGTTCATGGAAAAACACCTTCGGATTTGCTTGATAAAATACAGTTTCAGTTAGCAAAACAAGATGACTATCAATTCGAAAATGATTTGTTATTAGTAGGGGATTTAGCTTCGCAAACGGTTACTTTGGCGAGCTCAAAGAATAAAATTACATTTCCTTTAGGCCTATGGAAGTAAGTATAATTTGAAGATAATAGGTATATTAATAATAAAATGGCAATAGTTTTCTAAGCCAATGCCATTTTACAAAGCGAGTGATTTTTCAATTTTATTAAAATCAAGGGGTTTTTCGATGAATGAATCAGCCCCGACACTTGAAGCAAGTTCATACAAATTTCCCATAGCACTAATCATAATAATTTTAGAATGCGGTGAAATTGATTTAATTTCTTTCACACGGTCAATCCCAAAGCCGTCTGGTAAATTATTGTCTAAAAATAACCAATTCGGTTTTACCTCCAGCGCCTTTCCAATACCTTCCTGAAGCGTAAGTGCATAGTGTGAAAAAATTCCTTTTCTTTTCAGAAAATGTTTTAGTAAAAGACAGGTGTCTTTTTCGTCATCGATAATTAAAGCTACATTTTTCATGACATTTGGCAGTCCAAATCGTTTCGTCCTGTCGGCCTTTAAAACAAAATTGTTGTAGGAAACAGCATAAGATTTCTGATGAACCCTTTTAGTTACACATTTAATTTCACTTTGTTAAAAAATCGTGCCAGATGTAAGGATATTATCATCCCTTTTATGGTTATATTCTACAATTTGAGGATACTGTACCTCAAAACTATCCAAAAAAATTAGCACGAGGTTTAGGTATGAAAATTTTGAGATTTAGTGAAGATGCAAGGAAATGGTATCATTTAAAATTTTCCATTTAACGAAGGTATTAAAGATTAACACTAAAACAATTTTTATCATGTCAAACAACGCAAAAATTATTATTGGTATTGCTGCAGCCGCAGCTGTTGGTGCAACAATTGGATTAGTATTTGCCCCTGAGAAAGGCTCTGATTTGAGAAAAAAAGTAAAGAAAAATGCTAATACTTGGGCCGACGAGCTATTGAGTTTGATTAAAAAAAGTGAGCATCAAGCAAAAGGCTTGGTAGATGATGCTGAAAGTAGAGCAAAGAGTTGGAAAAATAAAGCGAAAGACGAGTTTGATGAAATTGCTGAAACAGCAGCAAGTTCTGTGAAGTCTGTTCAAAGAGAAGTTGCTCCGGTATAATACTTCAGAAAGCTGACCGAGCTTTGGTTCTGGTCAGCTTTTTAGATTGTTTTCTATCTAGAAATGATGTTTCAATTTAACTTTCAAGATGATGATAGCTTTTGAACAAAGAAATGAAAGTACAGAAAATATCTTTCAACACACCAGTGAATACATTGATGCTCGTTGGCAACTAGAGGTATTGAAAGCCTCTGAAAAAGCAGCAAAAGGAATTGCTGATTTGACCACGACATTAATTTTTACCTTTATTTTTATGATTGTATTAATATTTATGAGTTTGTCGGTGGCTTGGGGGCTGGGGCAATTATTTAATAGTATGGCGCTGGGATTCTTCGGAGTCGGAGTATTCTATGTACTTGTAGGGATTTTACTTTGGTTTGTTAAAGACCAATATCTCAAGTTACCTTTGATAAATACTTTTTTAAAGAAACTTTATAGCGAAGATGAAGATAGAAAATATTGAACAATTAAAAGCCGAAAAACTAAAGCTCCAGCAGCGTATCGATGCTACTAAGCTAAAGCTCGCTACTGATTTGATGGTCCTTCAAAAAGAGATTGAACCCGTCCGTAATATGATGGATGTTTCGAAAAATTTATTCGTTGAAAGTAATCGCAATAATAGTTTAATTAGTTTTGGGCTCAATGTTGGAGTAGATGCTTTGCTTAGAAATACACTATTACGAAATGCATCTTGGTTAACAAGGTTGGCTGTTCCTTTTGTTACTAAGAATTTATTAAGTAATTACATCGCCAATCGTCAGGAAAAGGAGTTTCCTCAGACCATCAAACAGATTGTATCGACTCCTAAAACTTGGTTAGTGAAATCGTTACTGTGGATAAAAGATGTAACCAGTGAAAAAACTCTGGCTTCTTCCTATGCTGATGTCCAAGAAAACCCATTAAGCTCACAAACTACATCATAACAGGAGGGAGCGTTACAATTTCAAGCCAAAACTTCGTCATGGAGGCTAGAATATCGGTAAGTTCAGTAAATGAATTTGGTTTTACAACGTAGGCATTCGCTCCACAAGAATAACACAAGTTTACATCTTCTTCTGCTTTTGAAGTTGTTAAAATAATAACAGGAATCGTTTTAAATAATGGATGAGCTTTAATTTCTTTTAGCGTTTCTCTGCCGTCTTTTTTGGGCATATTCAAATCAAGAATAATGATTGAAGGCCTTGTGAAAGTATTTTTATCTTTAAATTTCCCCTCATTTTTCAAGTACTCCATTACTTCAACGCCGTTTTCTACAAAATGTACAGGTGTGTTTGAGGTACAATCCTCTAAAGCTGATTTTACTAAAAATTTGTCATCGTCATCATCATCAGCAATTAAGATATTACATCTTTTATTCATTGTTTTAATTTTTAAGCAGTTATCGGGAAATAGATACTGAAGGTAGCGCCTTCATAAGGATTGCTGTCTGCGAAGATAAAACCGTTATGATTACTCATTACTCTTCTACAAATGGCAAGACCAACGCCAGTACCTTGATAGGTATTACGGTTATGTAAACGTTGGAAAATTACAAATATTTTTTCGGAATATTCCTCTTCAAAGCCAATTCCGTTATCCTTTATGGTAATTTTATGGAAAAAACGCTCATGGTGAACGCTAGAAAGCTGAGGAATCGTATTGCCCTGAACGGTAGAATATTCTATAATCGTATGTGGGTTTACTCCTTCCTTGGTATATTTTAAGGCGTTACTGATTAAATTCAAGAAAAGTTGTTGCATCTGAAAATTGAATGCTTTTAACTCAGGCAGCTTGGCTACAGAGAATGTTGCGTTTTTCTTAGTGATAATTTCTGAAAAATCACTTAAAACATCATCTATGATTTGATTAAGATTGACGTTTGATAAACTATGTGTTTTGTGATTGACCAATCTTGAAAAATTCAATAAATCATCAATCAAAACTTGCATTCTGGCTGCGGAGGTAGATATTTTATCTAAAGTTTCTTTCCCATCTTCATTCAAAACCATTTTCTGTCTGACCATGAGCTTATCACAAAAAGCCCTGATTTTACGAAGTGGTTCTTGTAAATCATGTGAGGCCACATAAGCAAATTGCTCTAGCTCAGTGTTCGAGCGATTCAATTCTTCGATTTTGCTTTCGAGTGCTTTTTGGAATTTGAATCGATTCTTTAATTCTGTATAAACAAGATAAAACGAAATTAACAGTAAAGTGAACGATGCCACTGCCAACATGATTTGATAAATTGGGAGGAGTGATTGCCCATGAATTTTAGATCTAACTCTAGTTTCAAGAATCGATTTTTCATTATTTTGAAAGGTAGAAATCCAAACCCTGAGATTATCCATAGCTTTGCGGCCTTGTTCAAATTTGCTGATTTCTAGTGCTTCTTTGTTTTTGATAGAGGCAATATTGTAATCAACATATTTTATTTTTTCCACCACCATTTCTTGGATTTTTGCCAAACTCCTAAGCTGGATAGGGTTATCGGCCACCAAAACCTTCAGGGTGTCTAACCTAGAAAATGCTTTGGTTTTACCCTCAGTGTAGTGTTTTAAGTGACTTTTTTTTCCGGTGATGATGTAGCCTCTTTGGCCAGTTTCTATATCTTTCATCGACGAAATGAGCTCTTCGCTTACCCATAAAACCGACTGTGTATGTTCTACTAATTGTGTATATTCAGTATTCTGAGCGATTTGTTCGAAGGAAACCCAAGATAAACCGCCAAGCATGAACGCAAAGCCAATAAACGATGCTATGATAAATTGTAGGGTCTGAGATTTTTGCATTTTGGCTAATTTGCTTTTGATAAGCAAAATATTAATAAATAATAACAATTTTTTTGAGGTAGAACCACAATTCGTCTTGATTTATCTTGTGTACAATTTTATTTAATATACGTAATTCTACATAGTGTGGATTTTTTTGCCCAATTTGTACTCAAGAATATTGAATTTAAGAGAATCTGTTTTAGTCTTTTGAAAACATAAAAAGTATTTTCAAGATTTTATTTTGTTAAGTTGTTGATTATTAGGTTTTTGTGTTTTTTGTTGTATTTTTTTTGGAAAAAAATAAACAAAAGCAAATTTACGGCTCATTAATTGAAAATAGGTACTTGTCTCCTAAAACTATGCAAACATGATGAATTTATCACAGAGCCAACGTCAGACTTTCAAAATTACGCCTTTGCAAATACAAATGCTTAATTTTTTGCAATTATCAACACTTGAATTGGAAGAACGGATCAAGAATGAGTTAGAGGAAAACCCATTATTAGAAGAAGGAACTCCCACAGCCGATGATACTACAGAAGATTTTGACGCATCAGATAATACTGAGGATTTTCAAAGTGCTGCTCAGCCTGAAAATGATTATGCCGATTGGGACGAATACGCAAATGATGATATTCCTGACTACAAAACAAAAGTAAATAATCATAGCGACGACGACGAACTATATACTTTGCCACTGATACAAGGTAGCGATTGGCGTAGCGAACTTAAAAGTCAGGTTCATTTTTTGCCACTAGACGAAAAACAAAGTGTGTTAATTGATTACATTATCGATTCTCTAACAGACGAAGGCTTTTTAACTTACTCTGCTGAAAATATTGCAGATGATTATTCTTTTGCGAATGGTGTTTATGTGGATACCGAAGAGGTAGAAAAATTATTGAAAGTGCTCAGGCTAATGGAACCTGTAGGGATTGCCTCTGCCGACTTACAAGAATGCTTAATGCGCCAGCTTCAGGCTAAAAAAGAAAAAGGAATGGAGGTTTCGTTGGCGATTGATATTGTAGCATTTAACATGGATGAACTTGGCGTAAGAAATTACGAAAAAATTATGCGTTTAAGAGAAGTAACTTCAATGGAGTTGAAAGAAGCACTTGCTCAAATTAGCGCACTGAACTCTAAACCTGTGATAGACTCCGAAACGTCTGCTATTGCGGTTAAAGACAACATCATCCCCGACTATATCATTACTTACGAAACCAATATGTACGGCGATACCCAAATGGATATTGCCTTGAACAATAGCAGAATTCCTTCATTGAAAATCAACCAGAATTTTGCCAACGTTATTGCCTCTAGCAAGGATAAAGCAGCAAATCAATATATTAATAGTAAAATAAATACGGCAAACTGGCTGATTGAAGCTATTCAGCAAAGAGAAATGACGATGCTAAAAACCATGCAGGCTATCGTTTATTTTCAAAAAGAATTTTTTAAAAACGGAGATGTTAGTAGTCTGAAACCCATGATTTTGAAGGATGTAGCTACTCAAATTAACATGGATATTTCAACCATTTCGAGGGTGACAAGTGGTAAATATGCTCAAACTCCTTTTGGCGTTATAAATTTGAAAGATTTATTTTCTGAAGGTATCCGAATGGATTCTGGTAGCGAGGTTTCAAACCGTGAAATCCAGCAGGCGATAGCCAATTTGGTGGCCAACGAAAATAAAACAAGTCCGTTTAATGATTTTCAGTTGATGGAGTTGCTGGCGCAACAGGGCTATCATATCGCCAGAAGAACAGTGGCAAAATACAGAGAGAACTTAAATATTTCTTCAGCTCAGCTAAGAAGACAATTATAAACCTAGAGATGCTTTAGATGAGGAAGTGGATTATACGATTTTTTACTTCCGTATTTTAGAAAAATGTCTCTTTACTTTAACAATAAAACTATGCAACGTATTTTAGTAATCGACGACGATACCGATATCTGTTTACTTCTTCGTCGTTTTTTGACCAAAAATAACTACGAAGTAGCCATTGCTCATGATGGCAATACTGGTTTGGCTTTACTTCAGGAATTTAAACCTGACTTAATCATGACCGATTTTAGGTTGGGAGATACCGACGGTGGAACAATCCTGCTAAAGATTAAAGAAATATTTCCTTTTGTTCCTGTTTTGATTATTACAGGATACTCTGATATAAAAGTTGCTGTAAATGTCATGAAAATGGGTGCTTATGATTATATCACAAAGCCGCTTTTTCCAGATGAAATATTATTAACAATCAAAAAAGCCTTGGAAAGTGTAGAAACTGAAAAAGGAAGTATGCAGCACTTTGGCGAGAATAACGGAAGTGAAACCCTTGCACAGCACAAGAAAAAAACAACAAAGCCTGCTAACTATATTTTTGGAGAAGGAGCAGAGTCAAAATTCTTGATTCGCCAAATAGAACTTGTAGCACCCACTAATTATAGTGTGTTGATTTATGGGGAAAGTGGTTCTGGAAAAGAAGCCATTGCACAAGAAATACATTTGCATAGCAAAAGGGCCAATCAACCTTTTGTAGCGATGGATTGTGGCGCTATTTCGAAGGATTTGGCAGGTTCTGAATTATTTGGTCATGAAAAAGGAGCTTTTACTGGTGCATTAAATCAGAAAATTGGGCATTTTGAAATGGCTAATGGTGGAACGATTTTTTTGGACGAAGTAGCAAACCTACCGTACGAGGTTCAGGTACTGTTATTGAGAGTAGTTCAAGAACGAAAAATGAAACGAATTGGAGGTACTAAGGAAATCCCACTAGATGTTAGAATTTTGGTTGCATCAAATGAAAAACTCATTGAAGCTTCGAAGAAAGGAAAATTTAGAGAAGATTTATACCACCGTTTCAATGAATTTAGTATTGACGTCCCGCCACTTCGTGAACGAAAATCAGATATTATGACTTTCGCTAAATTTTTCTTAGATCAAACAAATGCAGAATTAGGCAAAAATGTGAAAGGTTTTTCTAAAGATGTAATTGATAATTTCATGAATTATGCCTGGTACGGTAATCTTCGTGAAATGCGAAATGTGATTAAAAGAGCTACTTTATTAACAGACGGAGAATGGATTGAATCAAAAACATTACCGTTTGAAATCTCAAATTATGCCAAATTACTTTTTACAGAGAGTACCTCGGCACCAACGATTGTTTCAATGCCAGTTGTTGAACAAGCGCCAAATACTCCTGAAGTTGCTTCCATGCCCGATGCAACTACTAAACCTTCGTTGAAGTCTGCCGCAATTGAGGCTGAATACGATATGATTTTAAAAGTTTTGAAAGAAGTAAATTTTAATAAGAGTAAAGCCGCCAGAATTCTAGGAATTGATAGAAAAACACTCTATAACAAAATGAAAGTTTTCGAATTGTAAGTTCCTACTTTGTTGTACCCTTTCAGTATAAGTTTCCTGAAATTACCTCAGTAGTTTCTTCTTTAATTTTAGAAATTAATGGACGTGCCTAAACATTTACTTAGCGTATTTAGTACCAACAATCAATCTGATTTTCTTAACAGCTTCCTAGAGGCTGTTCCAAGTTTTGTGTATCTTATAGATTTGGCCAATAATGAGGTAGTATATCTGAATGCCAAAACTAGTGTCGTTTGTAACTATTCTTCTACAGAATTATTTACAAGGGATGCTAACTCGTTTCCTATTATAAATTTCCCATCTGTCGAATTCTTATTCAATTATTTACAAGAAGTTTTTAAGGAAGTACCCTTAAATGAAACAAGGTCATTTGTTTTGAAAATCAAATCAAAAAACGAAACAAGTATCATTAATAATAAGGCTACGCTCATAAAGAAAAATGAGAGCGGTACAGCAAGTACTCTACTGGTGTTTGCAGATGATATCACCACTGAAAGTGAACTTTTAGAAAAAACGAAGCAAGTACAGAATCAATCTAATGAGGCCGAACGACTTTTTAATTATGGTAGCTGGGAATGGAAAGTGAATAACGAGTATGTGGTATGGTCGAGCGGATTATTCCAAATCTTTGGCTATGATGAATCAACCTTCGAAAGCGCCAATATGCCTTATGGTACTTATCAAAAGCACATACCCGTAGATGATTTGGAACGTGTTCGTGGGCTTTCAATTAATGCCCTAAAAGAGAAAAAAAGTATATACGAGTACGAACACGAAATTACTGATAATAACGGTGTTAAAAAGCAAATTGCGGTACGTGGTAAATGTTTTTTAGATGAAAAAGGCGACGTTGTCCGTGTGATTGGTACTTCACAAGACATTACAGAAATCAAAAAAATAAAAGGACAATTAGAAGCCAAAGTAGAGGAACTATCAGCGGCTTACGAAGAGCTTAAAAAGAATAAAGATTTATTTAAAGAAGCTGAATCGCTGATGAACTATGGTAGTTTTGAATGGGATGTAATCAAAGATGAAATACAATGGTCTGATGGGCTCAAAAAACTATATGCAGGAACAGATGTAAATAATCTTCCTGCGAAAGTAGATATTGCTTTCTATTTAACAAGAATTCATGATGATGATATTCAGCACGTAAAAACCGTTATTCAAGAAGGGATAGAAAAGAGACAATCCTACTCATTTGAACATAAAATTATAGACTTAGACGGCGTAGAAAAGTTTGTTCAAACCAAAGGTTGGGTAAATATGGATAACGAAGGTAATGTAATCAAATTTATCGGCAACACAGTGGAAGTGACAGAGCTGAAAGCCTACGAAAAAGAGCTAGAACGGAAATTAGAAGAGCTCAATCATTCTAATCAAGAACTAGAGCAGTTTGCTTATGTAGCCTCACACGATTTGAAAGAACCTTTACGGAAAATAACCGCCTTTGGCGATAGGCTGAATCAAAAATATAAACAACAGCTAGATGAAGATGCCAGATTCTATTTGACTAGAATGATAGATTCGGCCAATAGAATGGAAGTATTAATGGAAAATCTACTTTCATATTCTCGTTTATCCCGAAAATTGGTGTCTTTCGAGCAAGTAGATTTAAACAAAACACTTGAGAACGTTTTGAGTGATTTGGAACTCAAAATTGCAGAAACAAATGCCGAAATTTATGTTGATAAAATGCCGATTTTGGAGGCCTCTAAACCCAAAATGCAACAGTTATTTCAAAATTTAGTCAGTAATGCTTTGAAGTTTGTAAAACCGAATCAAGTTCCGAAAGTATGGGTTTCAGCTAGCGAAGTAAGTAAAGGCGAAGCAAGTAAATTAGGGCTAGATTATAAAAATAAGCGTTATTGTAAAATAATAGTAAAGGATGAAGGCATTGGCTTTGAGCCAGAATATGCCGAAAGAATATTTGTGATTTTTCAGCGATTACATGGCAGAGCCGAATTTGAAGGAACGGGATTAGGCTTGGCAATTTGTAAAAAAATTGTTGAAAATCATCAAGGCTTGATCTATGCTGAAAGTGAACTCGGAGAGGGTTCAAGATTTGTGATGTACTTGCCAACTCACCAACCAAAATCATGAAAGGTATGAAACCGAAAAGAAGTATCGTAATTCTAGTTGCAGACGATGACCCCGACGATAGAATGATGACTCAGGAAGCGTTGGAAGAAAACCATATAATCAACCAAATAAAGTTTGTTGAAGATGGTGTCGATTTGATAAATTACCTAAAAAGAAATGGTAAATTCAATGATCCGCTTGAATACCCACGCCCAGACATCATTTTGTTGGATTTGAATATGCCTAAAGTAGATGGGAGAGAGGCACTCAAAATTATAAAATCAGATAATGATTTGTGTAAAATTCCGATTATTGTTTTGACTACCTCAAAATCAGATATCGATGTTGTAAAAAGTTATGATTTGGGCGTAAACTGTTTTATTTCAAAACCTGTAACTTTCACCCGCTTCATAGAAGTAATTCGTTCTATTGGGCAATATTGGTTTGAAATTGTGCGCTTGCCAGATTGAAAAATATAAACTATGAAAAATACGATTAAATTACTGTTGGTTGATGATGATGAAGATGATTTCTTATTGACGAGCGATTACCTGAAAGATATCGAAGGACAACAGTTTGATATCGATTGGGCATTTTCTTTTGATAATGCCATCGAAAAAATAAAAAAAAAGCAGTACGATTTATGCTTTTTTGATTTTTTGTTGGGTTCAAAAACAGGTATTGATTTACTCAGAGCTGGAATAGAACATGGCTTAAAGTCGCCAGTAATTCTACTAACAGGAAAAGGCGACCAACGAATCGACGTTGAAGCTATGACGCTCGGTGCTTTTGATTATTTGGTAAAGAGTGAACTAGATTCGGAAAAACTAGAACGTTGTATCCGTTACTCTCTTGAACGTGCCAGTACGCTTTCTACCCTTCGTGAAAGTGAACGTAAATACAGAAATATTTTTGACCAAACCAAAGAGGCGATATTCACGGCTCGTTTGGATGGAACTTTTAATTATTTTACACCTTCTACTGCAGAGCTTTTTGGCTATACCGAAGAAGAACTCTATTGCCTTAAAAGTTATTCTGTTTTTGTTCGTGCCGACGACCGCCGACAGTTTATTACACAATTAGAATCTCAGGGCGAAATCAGTGATTTCGAAGTGCTCTTAGAAACTAAATTTGGGGAAAAAAAACAATGCTCTATTCACTGTAATCGCCAACTAGATAGCGACGGGAATCCCTACTATCTAGGAATTATCCACGATATTACTGCTAGAAAAAAAGAAGAAAGAGATTCTTTACTTTTTCAAAAAATGGCTGCTACTGGGCGTTTGGTAAGAACTTTGGCACATGAAGTACGAAATCCGCTAACGAATATCAATCTTTCTATCGAGCAAATGGAAGTTGATTTTGAGGATGAGGATGCCAAGTTTTTCATCGATATTATCAGAAGAAATAGTCAGCGAATCAATGATTTAATTACTGAATTATTGAATACCTCTAGGCCTTCAGAAGTAACTTTTAGCAGATATAATTTACAAGAAATCCTTGAAAGTACAGTTGAACAAGCAATTGATAGAATTAACCTTAAAAATATTAAATTGCTTTGCGATTATCCTACTGATGTTTGGATTGATGTGGATAAAGCAAAAATCCAAATTGCGTTGCTCAATATTATTATCAATGCAGTAGAAGCAATGAATGAGGGCGAAGGTATTTTAAAGATTCATGCCATTCAAAGAAATAAATTTGCTATTGTTACAATAGAAGATAATGGCGTTGGAATTAGTCAAGAACACATAGAACGCCTTTTTGAACCCTATTTTACTTCAAAAAATAACGGTATTGGTTTAGGGCTTGCCGCTACTTTAAATATTATTCAATCTCACAAGGCTAGGGTGGAGGTTGAATCCGAAGTAGGGCAAGGTACCAAATTTATTATTTCCTTTACTTTAGCATCGTAGTTTCTTCAGGTAATTTTCTTTTAGGGGTCAGTAGTAGGATGGTTGAAGCCATAATGGTGCTCACGATAACGATGACAATGCCCAAGATAGCACTAAAAACAATGTACTTGTAAAATATTGCTGCTTCATAACGTGCCAATATGATGCCTAACAAAGCCCAAATTACTGATAAACCGACGTAGCCATTTCTAAGATCAATGACTAGCAAAAAGGTAATAAAACTACCTGCTAATATCATTATACTTGCCCAAGACTGCCCAAGTATAAAACCATCTGTCCAGCCAAAGTTTACCAATAAAGCAGTAGCATTTGCGATGGTAGCAATACAAATCCAACCTAGGTACATCCCAAAGGATGCTTTCAGGATGGTTTTCGTGTACCCTTTAAGGTATAACTGAATTGCCTTAATGCGTAGATTGATATTCACAAGTGTGATTAATATTCCAAACATTATAATCATTGAAAGAATCATTTGCTCGTAGTGCCAAGCCAAAATCCAAGATGCATTCAATAAAGCATTGCCTATAAACCAAAAACCTATTTTATCGACAACAAAGCCAGTGGTGTTTTCTATGTTCTTTCTGAATATAGAAGTAGATTGTTTGATGCAGAAAAGCATCAAAAGTAAGTAAATCACTCCCCAAATTGAAAAGGTAATACCAGCAGGTACAAACAAGTTGGGGTATTGGTTAGATAGTTGTCCAGTCGTTTTGTTATTTAGTGGTAAACCATTGGCAAGGCCATTCATGATAATCATTACAAGAAAGCAAATAAAGTTTAAGACTTGTAAAGTTTTTACTTTGGTAGGACTGATGTTGTAAGCATCCATAGTTTTGATAGTTTATGAAGTTGGAATTTGTTTCTTTACTTCTAGTTCTTGTTTAATAATGAATACTGCATTGCTGTTGGGTTGGATTGGAGTTCCATATCGCCTTGAATAAACTTTCGTGAATTCCGCTCCAAAATACAGTATTATCGAAGAATAATATACCCAAAGTAATATCAAAACAACCGAGCCAGCAGCGCCGAATGCTGTACTGATACTCGACTGCCCCAAATAAATACCGATTAGAAATTTCCCTATCATAAAAAGCAAAGAAGTAATGCTTGCACCAATGAGGGTATCTTTCCATGAGATTTTGGCATCTGGAAGTACCTTAATAATTACGCCGAATAATAGCGTAATAGTTGCCCAAATTACAACAGTATTGATAAGCATAAAAACGAAAACAGTGAATGTACTTGCAAAATACTGCTGTAGCTGTTTGTCAAATAAACCCAAAAGTGCATTAATTGTTAGGGAAATCAACAACAGAAAACCCAGCGTTAGGATAAGTGAAAAAGACAAAAAACGATTGATAATATATTTTATCCAGCTGTTTTTGGGTTTTGCTCGCAGCGACCAAATAAAGTTGATCGAGTCTTGAATTTCTGCGAAAACACCCGTTGCACCAATAAGTAACGTTACAAAGCCAATGACTGCTGCTACTCCAGATTTGTGAGATTGTTCTGCATTTTTGATCAATTCTTGAATTTGTTTGGCTGCAGCATTGCCAATTAATTGATTGATTTGTCCGAAAAGCTCACCTTCAATAGCTTCTTTACCTAAAAAAATACTTGCTACAGAAATAACAATCATTAGCATCGGTGCTAATGAAAAAATTGTATAATACGACAAAGCAGCGCTTAGCTTAGTAGCGTTATCGTTAGAAAATTCGCTGAAAACTTCTTGTATAAAACCATAAAACTCTTTGAATTTATCTTTTAATCTAAGATTCATATTTTGTATTTTTTTTATTTTATAGTATTCTGAAAAATGTGGGTATTCCTTTTAAAAACTAATGGGTATTATTTTCTACACTTTTTGAAGATAAAAACTAAATACCTTTGTGAAAATGATAGTGGAATAAAATTTTAAAGAAAAAATATCTTAAAAGTGTTACTTCTGATATTTAATTACGTTTCAAGTAATTGAAAATCAGTTAGTAATTATTATGTATAATTTTCTTAAAGTGCCAGTAGTGAAAAATTTCTTTAATGTATTCGCTCTTTTACTCATACTATTATGGGCGATTGCTGTATTTCTATTAAATATAAAAGGTTTAATTCACCTTTTTTTAGTAATAGCTTTAATAATGATTTTGATTTCAATTATTAGAAGTGAAATATGATTATTCTAATAATTTGTTTTGAATTTCAAAAGGTATTTCGGTTTAAATTAAATCAATTTGCAGAATCTCCAAAAAGGTGATTCAATCAAATGGTTTTTCGTGAAAGTATTCGTGAAAGTAGGCTTACTTTGCAAAAAAAACTTTTTTACAGCACTGTTATTA
>JACCDS011235759.1_pt1 | contig 16821 bp, 10 predicted proteins | sample 7446441 | NCBI WGS metagenome assembly JACCDS01 (sample SAMN15323445, study PRJNA562643) | freshwater metagenome | isolation source: river surface water | place: USA:Blue River Watershed | collected 2017-08-17
CATCCATGGGCTGCAGGAAGTGGTGCAGGAAATCGAGCTGTGCGAGGTGGTCGAGGTCTTGTCCGTCCTGCGGCACTACCACCTTCAGCTCGCTGCCTCGGGTCACGACCAGTGTTGCTCCCTGCTTCGGGCTCACGCAGACCCAGTCGACGCCGGCCGGTACCGGCAGCGTGCCATTGGTCTCGATCGCGATCTCGAAGCCCAGCGCATGCATCGCATCGATCAGCGTTTCATCGAGTTGCAGCAGCGGTTCGCCACCGGTGAACACCACATACTTGTTGGTCGGCCGTGCGGCCGGCCATTGCGCGTCGATGCGCGCTGCCAGCGCGGCCGCGTCGGCGAATTTCCCGCCCTGCTCGCCGTCGGTGCCGACGAAATCGGTGTCACAAAAGCGGCAAGTGGCAGTGGCGCGGTCTTCCTCGCGGCCGCTCCACAGGTTGCAGCCGGCAAAACGGCAAAACACCGCCGGGCGACCGGCCTGCGCGCCCTCGCCTTGCAATGTATAGAAGATTTCCTTGACGGTGTAAGTCACTCGGGGCCTTGTCGGTACGGTCGCCGCAGTCGCTGTAGCGTATTGCAGCGGCAGCGGCTGTTGCAGCAGCTGCGGTCAGTGCATGGGAGCAGCGAACGGCTTCAACCCTGCATTATCGTACAAACCGCAGCAAGGACGGCCGGCAACGGGGCTTCAGCCCGGCCCCAGCGTGTCGTCGGTCGACGGGAAACGCACGAGGAACACCGTGCCATGGCCCGAGGGCCCCGGCTGAACGTCGATCACCGCGCCATGGTCGATCGCGATATCGCGCACGATGGCCAGCCCCAGTCCGCTGCCGGGCTGGCTCTTGTCGAGCCGGTAGAAGCGGCTGAAGACCTTGTCTTTTTCGGAAGCCGGAATACCGGGACCGCTGTCTTCCACCTTCAGCACGCCCCCGATGTCGTTCTGGTAGCAGCTGACCGTGACCGCGCCGCCTTCCGGCGAATAGCGGATCGCATTGTCGACCAGGTTGTCGATCAGGTCGCGCAGCAGGAAGGCATCGCCCGCCACCTCGGTGACCTGCAGGTCGAAGCCGATGTCGATGTTCTTCTTTGTCGCATCATCGACGAACTGCTGCACCGACTCGGCCACCAGCATGTCGAGCGACAGCTTCTCCAGCCGGCGGCGTTCGAAATCACCCGGCTCGGACCGCGCCAGTGCCAGCAGCTGGTTGGCCTGCCGCACCATGCGATCGGTGGACGCCATCATCAGCGCGATCGACGACGAAGCCTCGGCGTCATTGCGCTGACGCAGCTGCAGCCACTCGAGCTGCGCCTTGAAGCCGGCCAGCGGCGTGCGCAACTGGTGCGCGACATTGGCCAGGAAGTCCTGCTTGGCGCGCGCACTGTCCTGCGCGCGGTCGAGCAATGCATTGATGGCGCGGATGAAAGGCGCGATTTCCTGGGGCGTGCCGTGCATCGGCAACGGCGACAAGTCATCCGGTTTGCGGCGGTCGAGGTCCTCGCGGATGTTCTGCAGCGGCAGGAAGCCCTGGTTCAGGCCAAACCAGATCAGCGTCGGTATCAGCAGCACCAGCAACAGCTCCAGCGCCAGCAGCGACCACAGGATGCGCATGCGTATCTGCTGTCGCTTGATGCGGGTCTCGGCCACGCCGATCAGAATGGTCTCGCCCGCGACCACGGTGCGCAACGTGATCGCGCGCACGTCCTCGCCGCGCATGCGCGTGCCGTACGCGACATAGACATTGATCTTTTCGGGAATTTGCAGCTTCGGGAAGTCGAGGTCGCCGGCAATGGTCTTGCCGTTTGCGTCGCGCACGACGAAATAGACTTCATCGAAATGGTCGACCCGCAGCACCTGTTCGGCCTGATGGGACAGCTCCAGCTCCAGCGAGCTGCCACTGTCCTGCACATGCGGCACCAGCGCCCAGGCGGCGTCGGCGAGGCTCTGGTCGAGCGCCGTTTGCGCCGGTATCCACGCCAGCCAGTAGGCCGCGGCCGCGCCGGCGAGGTTGACCGCCACCAGCGGGATCACCAGCCAGCGCAGCAGCTTCGCGCGCAGGCTCATGGACCGGGGCAAGTTCGACGGGGCTGCACTGCCGGCTGCGCCGCTGACGGCGTCGGCGCCAGGCTCGCTGCCCGGCTTGTCGTCGACCTTGTCCCTGGTCATGCGCTGTCAGCGAGGCGCCTGTTCCAGCATGTAGCCGAAACCGCGTATGGTCTTGATGGAGATGCCGGCCAACGCAATCTTCGAGCGTATGCGCGACACATAGACTTCGACCGCATTGAGGGTGACTTCCTCGCCCCACGGCAGGATGGCATCGATGATCTGCTGCTTGGAGACTACGCGCGACACGTTCTGCAGCAGGTATTCCAGCACCGCCCATTCACGCGCCGACAGCTCGATCACCTGACCATCGACGGTCGCACGGCGTGCGAACGGGTCGAGCTGCAGCCCGCCCATCTGCAAGTCCACCGGACGCGGATTGCCGCGACGTACCAGGGCTTTGAGCCGCGCCACCAGTTCCGGCGCCGCAAAGGGCTTGACCAGATAATCGTCGGCGCCGATCTCCAGGCCACGTACACGGTCCTGCACATCGTCGCGCGCGGTCAGGAGCAGCACCGGCAGGCTGCTGCCGCGCGCGCGCAGGCGGCGCACGACTTCGAAGCCGTCGATGCCGGGCAGCCCGATATCGAGCACCGCGACCGACATCTCTCGAGTGGCGAGCGCGCGGTCCGCGTCATCGCCATTATTGACTACATCGACCACCATGCCGTGCCCGCGCAGGATGCGCGCAATGCCATCGGCCAGCACCAGGTCGTCCTCCACCAGCAATACATGCATGTCCAGGTCCGGGTTCAAGCGTTTACCTCATGTATTGTGCCAGAGCCGGCGCAAACACCGACAAGACCTGCCCGTAACGCCGGATCAGGCCTGTGTCGGCGGAATGATTTCGGCTTCCTTGTCATTGAAGAACGGATAGGCCAGCGGCAGCAACAACAGCGTGAAGAAAGTCGCCGACACAATACCGCCGACGATCACGACCGCGAACGGCCGCTGCGTTTCAGAACCGATGCCGTGCGACAGCGCGGCCGGCAACAGGCCGAGGCCGGCCATCAGCGCCGTCATCAGGATGGGCCGCAGCCGCGACACCGCCCCTTCGATGGCCGCCGCCAGCACGCTGCGCTCCTTGTGCAGCAGTTCGACGATCTGCTCGACCATGATCACGCCGTTCTGCACCGAAATGCCGGCCACGGCAATGAAGCCCACCGCTGCCGACACCGAGAAGTGCAGCCCTGCCAGCGCCAGCGCCGCAATGCCGCCCACCATCGCGAACGGTACGATGGCCAGCACCAGCAAGGCCTTGCGCACCGACTTGAAGGCCCAGAACAACAGCGAGAAGATCAGCAGCATCGTGATCGGCACGATCACCTGCAGGCGCTTGACGGCGCGCTGCTGGTTCTCGAATTGCCCGCCCCAGGTGATGTAATAGCCCGGCGGCAGCACGACCTTTTCCTTCACATTCTTCTGCGCCTCGGCGACGAAGCTGCCCTGGTCGCGCCCCAGCAGGTTGGACTTCACCAGCGCCACGCGTCCACCCGCCTCGCGGCTGATGCGCGCGGCGCCCTGCCGCACGTCGATGCGCGCGATCTCGCCCAGGCCGACGGTACCTGCACCGCCCGGCAGCGACACCTGCACCAGCGCGACGTCGTCGATCGCATTGCGGAAGGATTCCTTCAGGCGTACCGTCACGTCGAAGCGCTTGTCGCCCTCGTAGAAGGTGTTGACCGTCATGCCAGCCAGCGCCGCCTGAATGGCCGTATTGGCGTCGGCCACGTTGATGCCAAGGCGCGCGATCTTTTCGCGGTCGATGGCGATGTCGAGTTCGCTCTGGCCACCGATGCGAATGGCCTGCACGTCAGATGCGCCGCGTATGCCGCGCAGCACGCTGGCGATCTGCTCGCCCTTCTCGGTCAGGATCTCGAGGTCGGGGCCGTAGACCTTGATCGCAATCTCGCCCTTCACGCCCGACAGCGCCTCTTCGACATTGTCCTGGATGACTTGCGAGAAGTTGGTAGGCACGCCGGGGATGCGGCGTATCTTCTTGCCCATGTCAGCTATCAGCGTTTCCTTGCTGTCGAAGCGCCAGGTGCCGGCCGGCTTCAGGTCGGCCAGCACTTCGATATTGTTGGGCCCTTTCGGATCGGTGCCGTCATCCGGCCGCCCAACATGGCTGATCACGCTGTTGACTTCGGGATAGCTGCGCAGGATGGCGCGCACTTCACGCTCGACCCGCTTGGAAGCGTCAAGCGAGGTCGATGGCGGCAGGCTGATCGTGAGCCAGATATTGCCTTCGTCCAGCTTGGGCACGAACTCGCTGCCCAGCAGCGGCGACAACGCCAGCGACACCACCAGCACGCCGGCCGATGCGGCCACAACTGGCATGCGGCGTGTTGCGGACCAGCGCAGCGCATCGCGGTAACGACGCTGTACCCAGTCCATCCAGGCGATGTGCTTTTCTTCCAGCGACTGATGCTTCATCGCCAGTGCCAGCAAGGTCGGCACCATCGTCATCGTCAGCACGACCGCGCCCAGCATCGCGAAGGAGAGTGTCAAAGCAACGGGCGCGAAGATCTTTCCCTCGACGCGCTGGAACGTGAAGATGGGAATGAAGGCGACGATGATGATGGCCTTCGCGAACAGGATGGGATGGCCCATCTCGACCACCGTGCGGCGCAGCTGCGACAAACGCAGGGCATGAGCGGCCTCTGGCGTCATGCCGGGGTCGAAGCTGGTCATGGCCAGCCGCACCATCAGCGCCTCGACCAGCACCACTGCGCCATCGATGATGATGCCGAAGTCGACCGCACCCAGCGAGATCAGGTTGGCCGGGATGTTGCGCGTGTCCAGCATGATGAAGGCACACAGCAGCGATAGCGGGATCACCGTGGCCACGATCAGCGCCGCCCGCAGGTTGCGCAGGAAGGCCAGCAGGATCGCGATCACCAGCACCGCACCGATCAGCAGGTTCTCGGCTACGGTCTTGACGGTATGACCGATCAGCTCGGTGCGATCGTAGATGACGCTGATCTTCACGCCCGGCGGCAGCTTGGCGTTGACCTGCGCGATCTTGTCCTTGAGCTCGGTGACGACCTTGGTTGCGTTGCCACCCTTGGTCATCTGCACGATGCCTTCGACGACCGTGTCGCGGTCGTTGTAGGCCACCACGCCGGAACGGTTGCGCGCGCCGATCACGACTTCGCCGATGTCGGACACCAGCACGGTCTTGCCATCCTTGGCCTTGACCACCACACGACCGATATCGGACAGGCTGGAGAAGATGCCCATGCCGCGAATCACCAGCGCCTCGTCGCCGCGGCGCACGAAACCGCCGCCCACGTTGGCCGAGTTGTTGGCCAGCGCCTGCGTGACCTGGTCGATCGCAAGACCGTAGCGCTTGAGCGCGTACGGGTCGACCTTGACCTGGTATTCCTTGATAGTGCCGCCGAAGGACACGACATCGGCCACGTTGGGCACGATGCGCAGGTTGGGCCGCACCACCCAGTCCTGGATCGCGCGCAGTTCCGACATCGACATCTCGGGCGGCGCTTCCAGCACATAGCGATAGACTTCGCCGACGGCGGTGGTCAGGGGCGCAAGCTGCGGCTGCACGCCTTGCGGCAGGTTCACGTTCTGCAGCTTTTCGATCACCTGCTGGCGCGCGAAGTAATCATCGGTGCCGTCGCCGAAGGTCAGCGTCACCACCGACAGGCCCGAGATCGTCACCGAGCGCAGCTGGGTCTGCTTCGGAACGCCGGACATCTCGCGCTCGATCGGCAGGGTCACGTTGCGCTCGACCTCTTCCGGCGCCTGGCCCGGGTACTGGGTGACGATCTGCACCTGCACGTCCTGCACATCGGGGAAGGCTTCGATCGGCAGGTTGGTGACGGCCTTGTAGCCGAAGGCGCACAGCGCCGCCGTCATCACCAGCACGAAGACGCGCTGGCTGAGGACAAATTCAATCAGCTTACTGAGCATCGGTGGCCGCCTCGGAATTCAACAGCAGCGCGCCTTCGGTCACCACGCGTTCGCCCTCTTCCACGCCGCTTTCGACGAAGGAATGGTCATTGCCGCGCAGCGCCAGCTTCACGCGGCGCTTCTCGAAGGTGCCGGTGCTCTTCTCGACGAACACGTAAACATAGATGCCCTCGGTCACGAGGCTGGTGTTGTGCACACGGATGCCCTTGCGCTCGCCATCGGCCAGGAAGGCCACGCGCACGAACATCTCGGGCTTGAGCTTGCCGTCCGGATTGGCGATCGCGCAGCGCACCTGCACGCGGCGCGTGACCGGATCGACGGCCACGCCGATGCGCTCGACCCGCGCGCTGAACTGGCGCTCCGAATAGGCATCGGACTCGACAGCCACGGTCTGGCCCACATGCACATTGGCGAGGTGCTTTTCAGGAATGTCGGCCAGCACCCACAGGCGACTGATGTCGGTCACCAGGAACAGTGGCTGCTCGAGGTCGGGGCGCACTTCCTGTCCCGGGTTGGCATTGCGCTCGACGACGATGCCGGGCAGCGGCGAGCGCAGCACGAACTTCCCGTTCTCATGGCCCGAGGCCTGCAGGTTGCGCAGGCGCGCAGCGGCACGGCGGGTGTCGGCCTGCGACTGGAAATAATCGGCTTCGGCCGCCTCGAATTCCTTGCGGGCGATGACTTCGTTTTCATGCAGTCGTTTGGCACGCTCGTAAGCGAGGCGCTTGCGCATTTCCTCGCTGATGGCCTTTTGCTGGTCGGCCTCGGCATTGGCGAGGTCGGGCGCGTCGATCTCGAGCAGCGCCGCACCGCGCTTGACGGTGTCGCCGACCCCGGCATTCAACTTGATCACGCGACCCATCAGCGGCGAGCTGATGCGCGAGGTCGCATTCTCGTCATAGACGAGGCGGCCATTGACGGGATCGGCGGTCGGAATGGGTTCGGCACTGACCTGTTCGGAACGGATCGCCGACAGCTGCGGCTCGCCGGCGGAGAAACGAACGATGCCCGGTTCGTGCGTGGACACCTTCTGCTTGCTGTTGGCGGCGGCCTCTTCCAGTTCGCTGCGGCGCTGTACGACGAACACCGTCGCCGCGGCGATCAGCAGGAAGACGACGGAGATCAGGAGTTTGGTGTGCTTCTTCATGGGGTGCTTGTCCGGGACCGTCAGGCCCTCCGGGTGAGTCAGTTTTTGCCCGCGCCGCGGCTGTCGGTATCGGTGGTCTCGATCGCAGCCTTCCATGCGGCCAGCGCCTTGCTGAAGTCCGCTTGCGCGGCCAGCGCGTCGAGCCGGGTTGCGCGCAGCGTGCGGCGCGCATCGAGCACGTCCATCACGCCGACCGCGCCGTTCTGGTACGCGTATTCAGCCGCGCGCGCAGCCTTCTCGGCAGCGACCAGCAATTCATCACGATTGCGGCGCACGCGCTCGGCAGCGCTCCTGAGCAGGGACAGCGCAGCGCCGACTTCGGCCGTGGCGCGCTCGCGGGTACGATCCAGCGCCACCTGTGCGCCTTCCAGCGCTGCCTGCGCGGACGCTATCTCGCCCTGGTAGTAGTAGCGGGTGAACAGCGGCATGCTGATGCTGACGCCCACGCTGTTACCACTGGCGCCGTTCGGATCGGCCACTTGCGGGAAGTGTTCGTACTGCGCGCCGACAGTCACGTCGCGTGTACGCAGCGAGTCGGCCAGTTTGGTACCAGACTGCGCCGCTTCGACCCGGGCTTGCGCCGCGCGCACGTCGGCACGCGCATCGATCAGCATGGCCAGCACGGCCGCGTCGGGCGCTGCAGCCTCTTCCAGCGCCGGCCAGCTGTCGGCCGCTTCCAGCGCATCGGCATGCGCGATATCACCCAGCAGCACGGCCAACACTTGTCGTGCGCGGCCCAGTTCTCCCTGCGCCGCAGCCACGTCATTGCGGGCACGCAGTGCATCGACTTTCACACGCTCGACATCGGCGCCGGCAATATCGCCGGCGGCGCGCCGGGTCTGTGCTGCCGCCAGCGTCGCTTCCAGCAGTTGCGATGCATCGCGGCTGGCAGCCAGCTTTTCCTGTGCCGCCATCAGATCGGCATAGGCTTGTGCAACCAGCACGCGCAGTTGGCGCTGCACATCCTGCAAATCGGCGCCGGCCGCGCGTACGTTGAGCCGTGCATTCTCGGCGCGCAGCTCGCGCTTGTTGCCGCGCTCGATCAGCTGGCTGACGCTGAGCACGGTGTCGATCTGCTTGCGCCACAGCGAACCGGCACCCACACCCGCGCCGATGCCGCTGGTGGACAAGCCCACAACGGGATTGGGTGCAGCGCCTGCCGATTGCACACCGGCCTCGGCACTGGCGACAGCGGTGCGCGCGAGCTTCAGGTCATGGTTGCGCTCGACGGCCAGCGCCTGCGCTTGTGCCAGCGACAGGGCCAGCGACGCGCTGGCCGGGCTCGGCGGCGCAGCCAGTGCCCCGGCGGCGGCGAGGCTGGCCAGGACGGCCAGCAGGGAATGGGGAATCAGCTTCAATCAGTCTCTCTGTGCGTGCCGCCGGCTGGCCATCGTTGGCCGGCCGGTTCTTACCAGACGCTAGTGATCCCAGCTTAAGGGGCCAAGCTGTCGGGTGACTGAGCCGCAACTGACATTTCTCTGACGGATGTTTCAAAACAAAACACCGGGCATAAGCCCGGTGTTGTAGGTACTGCAACGTGTGCAAACCCGACCTGCTGACAGGACGGGCTTGCACGGTTCGGCGATCAGGCCGCTTCCGGCACGCTCGGCAGGCCGGCCAGCGCCATGGCGAGCTCTTTCTCGTCGTAGCTGTCGTCCTTCAGGTTGCCCGCGAAGTAGTTCTGGTACGCGACCATGTCGAAGTGGCCGTGGCCGCACAGGTTGAACAGAATGGTCTCGCTCTTGCCTTCGCGCTTGCACCGCAGTGCTTCTTCGATCGCGCCCTTGACCGCGTGGTTGGCTTCCGGCGCCGGCACGATGCCTTCGTGACGGGCGAACAGCACGCCGGCCGCGAAGCATTCGGTCTGGTGGTAAGCCGTCGCCTCGATCAGGCCCAGTTCCTTCAGGTGCGAGACCAGCGGTGCCATGCCGTGGTAACGCAGGCCACCGGCGTGGAAGCCCGGCGGCGTGAACGAAGAGCCCAGCGTGTGCATCTTGGTCAGCGGTGCCATCTGGCCGGTATCACCGAAGTCGTACGCATACTTGCCGCGCGTGAGCGACGGGCAGGCGGCCGGTTCGACCGCGACGATGCGCGGCTTCGCACCACCACGCAGGCCGGCGCCAATGTACGGGAATGCGATACCGGCGAAGTTGGAACCGCCGCCGGTGCAGCCAACCACGACGTCGGGATACGCATCGGCCATCGCCATCTGCTCCATCGACTCGATGCCGATGATGGTCTGGTGCATCAGCACATGGTTCAGCACCGATCCCAGCGCGTACTTGGTGTCGTCATTGGTCGCCGCAATTTCCACCGCCTCCGAGATCGCGATGCCGAGGCTGCCCGGATGGTCGGGACGGCTGGCCAGCACCGAACGGCCATAGTTGGTCTGATCCGACGGCGATGGCAGGCAGCGCGCGCCATAGGTTTCCATCACCGCGCGGCGATACGGCTTCTGGTCAAAGGACACGCGCACCTGGAACACGGTGACATCGATGTCGAACAGCGAGCCCGCAAACGACAGCGACGTGCCCCACTGACCCGCGCCAGTTTCGGTGGTCAGGCGCTTCACGCCGGCCTGCTTGTTGTAGAACGCTTGCGGGATCGCGGTATTCGGCTTGTGGCTGCCGGCCGGGGTTACGCCCTCGTACTTGTAGAAGATCTTGGCCGGCGTCTGCAATGCCTTCTCGAGGCCATACGCACGGTACAGCGGCGCCGGGCGCCACAGCTTGTACACGTCACGCACCGGCTCGGGGATGTCGATTTCGCGCTCGGTCGATACTTCCTGCAGGATCAGTTCCATCGGGAACAGCGGCGCCAGGTCATCCGGACCGATCGGTTGCAGCGTGCCCGGATGCAGTACCGGCGGCAGCGCCTTGGGCAGGTCCGCCTGGATGTTGTACCAGGCCTTCGGGATGCGGTCTTCGGGAAGCAGGAACTTGACTTGTTGCGACATGCGTTGACTCCGTATTGTTGTGATTTATAGGGTGCAGCCGGTATCGTGACGATCATGGCGCGCACCGAGGATGCCGTTCTGGCAAGTCCTCGCCATGATGCCGACCCGCTAATTTACTTCGTGAAACCCGGCCAGTCCACCGCTGCGCTGAAAAAATTCCCCACCTCTCAGGGCTGCTCGACGAGGCGCGTCATCAGCCAGCGCGCGATGCGCAGCACCACACGGTCATCACCATAACGGCCAACCAGCTGCAGGCCGACCGGCATGCCGGTCTGTCCGGATGTGAACGGCAAATGCACACAAGGCAGACCGAGCAGCGTCCATACCCGGCCAAACACCGGATCGCCGGTTTGTTCCAGCGTCGCCGGCGCCTCACCGGTGGTGCTGGGCGCGAGCCACGCCTCGCTGTCGCCGAACGCGGATGACACTTTCGCGCGTGCCGAATAGGCGAGCTGGATATTGGCCCAATGCCGCTCGGCCGGAATGCGCAGCCCTTCTTCCAGCAATGCCTGCAATTTCGGGCTCAGCTGGTCGGCATGGCGCAGCCGTTCATGCGCGAGCGACTGTGCGAGTTCATACGCCATCATTTCCTTCTGCACCTGCAATAGCTGCGAGAACAGCATTGGCGTCTGCAGGTCGCGCACCGGCACACCCGCGTGGGCGAGGCGCGACACCGCCTTCTGCATCGCCATCCGCGTATCGACATCTGCGTGCGGCCATTCATGGGTGGCGCACATCGCAATGCGCGGCGTGCCGCCGACATCCAGCTGCAGCAGCGCGCGGTCGCCGCTGGCCGCCGCCGCGAACAGCGCGACATCATCGACGCTGCGCGCAAGGAAACCAATGGTATCGAGCGAATCCGACAAGGGCTTCACGCCCGCGCGGTTCACCAGACCGTAGCTCGGCTTGTAGCCGACGATGCCGCAATACGCGGCCGGACGAATCACCGACGCGGCAGTCTGCGACGCGAAGGCGAGCGGCACCATCAGATCGGCGACCGCCGCTGCCGAGCCGCTCGACGAGCCACCCGGTGTATGCGTGAGCCGGTGCGGGTTGCGCGTCTTGCCCGGATTGAAGGTCGCGAACTCGGTGGTCACGGTCTTGCCGAGCATGATGCCGCCCTGCTCGCGGCACAGCGCGACGGTGGCCGCATCGGCCGGCGGACGATGGCCGTCATAAATCGGCGACCCGTACGTGGTCGGCATGTCAGCCGTATCGAACAGGTCCTTCACGCCGATCGGCAATCCATGCAGCAAGCCGCGCACCGGCCCCTTGTCCAGCGCGCGCGCCTGTGCCAGCGCGCCGTCGCGCTCCAGATACGACCAGGCCTGCACCTCGGGCTCGCGCGCGGCGATGCGCTCGAGACAGTCAGCCACGACCGCCTCTGCGCTCAGTTCACGTCGGGTCAGGCTGCGCGACAGCGAGACTGCATCCATCTCATGCCAATGGGCCATGCTCTACCTCGTCATTTGGATTTGCCTTCACGTGCGGCCATGTCGCGCGCGGCTGCCGTGTAACCACCCTCATTGCCATCCACGAAATGCAGATGGATTTCCTGCGAACGTACCATGCAGGTGAACAGCGAGGACGACGACAAGTGCGCGCCCCACTGCAAGCCATGACTGCTGCGGTAACGCTCGAGCAAGGCCTCGATGCTGCGGCGCTGGGCGTCGGTCACATCGATCACCATGCGCAGATAATCGTCGACCTTCAGATAATCATTGTTGCGGCACAGGCTGGCGATGTAGCGCGCCGCCACCGATGTCGGATCCTGCTGCGTGCGCTTCACGATCACCGTCAGCACACCGGTCAGCAGCAGCACGCCCAGATAGTGCAGCCATTGCGACAGCCTGCCCCGGCGCTTGAGCCTCGCTTCGTGCATCAGGAATTCGGGTGGCCAGCGGATCGGCAGGTTCTGCGGCGTGATCGGCATCGGCTGCGGTGCAATCGCCAGTATCGCCTGCAGCAGTTCACGATACAGGCGCAAGTGATCGCCGGGCGCGTACATGATCAGACTCAGCACGCCGTCGTGCCGTGCCGGCACTGCACACCAGCGACACTCCAGACCATCGACACTGCCATTGCCCTGCAGACCGGCATCGACCAGCCAGCGACCATCGGCAGCCTTGATCATGTCGGTCGCTTCGTTCAATCCGCCACCGGCGAACATCGCGATGCAATTGCCGGGGCTGAGCTCGCGCCGTGCGACGCTCACCGTCTTGCCGCGCGCCAGCACCTCGGCCACCGGCACGCAACCGACGCGCAGGCGCAGGCCGAAATCGCGCTCCGATTGCCGTGCCAGGTACAGCAAGGCTTGCGACACCGCCTCGCGCGCCGACGGCGGCACCAGCAAGGTCGCGCCATCGCCGCCGAACACGAACGGAAATTCGAGACCGGCACAGGCATTGGATGCCGCAACGATGGTCGCCGCACCGATGGTGTTGACTTCCTTGTAGCGCCCGGCAGCGACGGCAGCGGTCGAGCCACGCACGTCCGTAACGAAAATCAGCCAGTCCGGTGGCGCATCATGATAGTGACGCTCATCCGTGATGCCGTCCAGCGTGGTGAATGCGGGCAGTTGCGCGTAGAACGCTGCGCTGTCAATGCTGCCCTTGCTGTCATTGCCGTGCTCGCCACCCTTGCTGTTCATTGCATGCCTATCCTGCAGACCTTGCCCTTCGGCGATCCCTTTCATCGATCCCTTTCATCGATCCCTTTCATCAACCTGCCTGCATCGCGCGCAGCTCGTCATTGGTGTGTCGCAGCCGCTCGGCCAGTGCGATCGACAGCGACGAGAATACATGCGAGGCCATCGCCGGGTCGCGCGCGGCCAGCAAATCAAAATCCGGACGCGGCAGGATCAGCAGTTCGCAATCGGCAGCTGCGATCACCTCGGCCGAGTGCGCATGATGATCGAGAAAGGACATCTCGCCAAAGAACTGACCGCGCCCGAAGGTGGCCATGTGCATGCGGTGGCCGTGCTCCAGCGTGAGGTCAATGCGCACCACGCCGCGCGCGATCAGCATCAGCGAATCACCGGGAGTGCCGGCAATGAAAATGGTCTCGCCGGCCTCGTAGAAGCGGCGCTGCACACAACTCTGCAGGGCGTGCAGCGTGGCTGGCTGCATATCGGAGAACAACTCGAAATCGGCCAGCGCCAGTGGCTGCGTATCGTCGGCATGGATGCCGGCCTCGCGCAGCGTATTGTCCTCGACCCATTCCAGCGCGTCGCTGAAATCATCGAACAGCCGGATCGCGGCTGAACCACGCGTGACGCGCAGCTCATCGAGGTAGCCACGCAAGTCGCGTCCGCTCGGCAACGTCTCCGGCACGCGTGACAGTACCAGTGTGGCGCCGCGTTCGGCCAGCTGGTTACGCACGCGCTCGAGCATATGAGCGGCGGTCATGTCGAGCGATTGCACGCGCTGCAGGTCCAGCACCAGATGCCGCGCATGCGCGATCTCGGGTTCGAGCGTCGAATACAAGGCGTCGGTATTGCCGAAGAACAGGCTGCCCTGCAATTCGTAGATCACATTGCTGCCACCGAGACGCTGCAAGGCTTCGCGCTCTTCGGCCATGCGCACGCGTTTGGAGAACGTAGTGTCGCCGCGCGTCTGGTGGCGCAGCGTCGAGCTGTGGCTCTGCTCGCGGATGAACATCAGGATCGCGAGCGCAATGCCAAGGCCAGACGCCGCAATCAGGCTGATGGTCTTTGCGACCACCACCACCGCGATGATGACGATGAAATCCAGCACCGTGGTCTTCGAGCGCGCCAGTTCGACCAGGTGCCAGTCGATCATGCGCACGCCGATCACGATCAGCAGACCGGCCAGCGCCGCGATCGGGATCCAGCTAATGAGCGGCGTCAGTAGCAGGAAGGCCAGCAAGGCCCAGCCGCCCTGGAATACGCCGGACAGCCGCGTCATGCCGCCGCTGGCCTTATTGACCAGCGACGGGCCCATGGTACCGGCACCGGGCGTGCCGCCAAACAGCGATGCGGTCAGGTTGCCCAGCCCCTGCCCGATCAGCTCGCGATTGGAGTCATGGCGGGAGCCTGACATCGCATCCAGCACCAGACAGGTTTTCAGCGTATCGATGGAGAGCAGCACCGCCAGCGTGGCAGCCGGCACCAGCACTTGTTCCCAGCGCGGCAGGCTCACTTGTGCAAGGCTGCTCCAGGTCGCGACCACGCCATCGAGCAAGCCCTCCGGGCCCGACGCGAAACGACCGATCACGAAAGGATTGTCATCCAGCCTTGCCAATGCAGGTTGCGATGACAACGCAAGCAGCCAGTACACGATGACGCCGGCGGCCAGCCCCTGGATCACGGCCGGTACTTTCGACGGACGACGGGCCGCCAGCAGCATGGTGATGGCCGTGGCCGCGCCGACCAGCAGGCTCGCGGGCTGCCAGGCCGCGGGATCTGCGATCGCCTGCAACCAGTTCAATTCCTTCGGTGCGCCCAGTAGTTTGGGCAGCTGGCTGCTGACGATGATGAGGCCGACACCGGACAGATAACCGCTGACCACCGGGAAGGGCATGTAGCGGATCAGCTGGCCAAGGCGCAGCACGCCGAAAAGGATCTGTACCAGGCTGCTGCACGCCGCGACCAGCAGCAGGGTCAGGAGTATGAACGCCGGCGCATGCCCCTGCGCAGTCATCTGGATCGTGAGTGCGGACAGCACGGCTGCTGCCGGCGCGCATGGTGCAGAGATCAGGCGTTGGGTGCCACCGAACAGCGCGGCGATCAGGCCCAGCAGCGTGACGCCGATGATGCCGGTAATCGCGCCTTGCGCGCCGAACGCCGGGCCGAGCGGTGCGAGGATGGTCACGCCAAAGGCGATCGCCGAAGGCAATGCGACCATCATTGCCGCCAGTCCGCCCCACAAGTCACCGCCGAGATGCCGCGTGCTGAGCGTGGCGCTCGTCATGGGCCTGTCTCCTGTTGTCTTTATTGTTGGATGTTGTGCCAGCGAGTATAGGCTGCGCCACTGCTTATGGCGAACACTTGCCGGATTGAGAACGCGCGCGCACGTTTACAATCGCGGTCAAACCTACTGATGCCGATGATGTTGTTCTCCACGGATTCGTCCACCAAGACACGTTTCATCACAGCGCACGTCGCCACCGATCATGTCACGCTGGCGACGCATGCACTGCTGCTGTTATTGGCGATTGCCGCGCTGCTCGCGCTGCGACGCTGGCCGTGGGCATTCATGCTGTCGATCTGGCCCGGCACGGTCGCGCATGAACTGCTGCACTACACCGCCGGCCTGCTGACCGGCGCTCGCCCGGTCGCGCTCAACCTGCTGCCGCGCCGCCGGCTCGAAGGTGGCTGGGTGCTGGGCTCGGTCGCGTTCGCGCGCCTGCGCTGGTGGAACAGCGTGCCGGTCGGACTGGCGCCGCTGGCACTGATGCCGGCCGGTGGCTGGGTCTTCCTGCAATCCACCGAATGGCCTCTGCTGTCAGCAGAGAGCGCCGGCTGGAAACTGGTCGCGGTGCAGTGCCTGGTGGCCGGGTGGCCCAGTCCGAAGGACTGGGCGCATGCGATCGTGGGGCTCATGGTGCTGGCCGCGCTGTCCGTGGGCGGCTATCTGTTGTGGCTGAAGCTGATCACGTGATCAGGCTCGCCGGGTGATCACGATGGGGCACGCCGGATCACGCCGGCTGTGCATCCAGTTCGTCAAAGGCCGACACCCGATTGCGGCCGCCCGCCTTCGCGCGGTACATCGCCTGGTCGGCCTGTTGCTGGATCTCTTTCATCGTCTGCTCGCTGTGCTGATTGCGCGCGACGCCGATACTGGCGGTGATTTTCAGCTGGCGCTCGCCGATCGATGGCATCAACCCTTCGATCGCCGTACGGATGCCCTCGGCCAGATGCTTTGCCCCCTCCATATCGGTATTGGGCAGGAAGATGCAGAACTCTTCACCGCCGATCCGGCCCAGCGCATCGCTGGCGCGCAGGTTGCGTGTGAGGCAGTCTGCGACTGATTTCAACACGATGTCGCCGGCCGCATGGCCATACGTATCGTTGACGGACTTGAAGTGATCGAGGTCGACGAACAACACCGCATACGGCGCATGATTGCGTTGCGCGACGCGGATCATGCTGTCGCAGATCTCGTAATACGCGCGCGCATTCAGCACGCCGGTCAGCGTGTCGCGCGTGGCCAGTTCATGCAGCTTGCGGTTCGAATCGCGCATCCGCACAAAGAACCAGATCGACTGCCGCGCATACGCGTGAAAGAACACCGCGAAATAAATCATCGCGATAACGCCGGTCGCAATCGCATTCGGCGAGTACGGCGAGGCGACATAGGGATTGATCGCAACGAAACCAATGACGATGAATGCCGTCATGATGCCGCCGGCAAGCCGACCCAGCAGCAGGTACACCCCCGGAATGTTCGTGAACAGCCACAGAATGCGCAGCTCGTCATTCGGCACAAAGATCGCTGCCGAAAAGAGCTCGATCAGGCTCGCGATCTCATAGGTCCACGCAATCGCAAGGAACCAGTGCTTGCGGCCACGCAGTGCTGCCCACAGCACAAAGCTGGTCGCCGTGAACCAGCGCATCGATCGCATATGCGTTTCCGACAGCGGCGGCGAGATGCCCGACTCGATCAGCCACAGGAACAGTCCGGTCGTGATGCCGCCGAACAGCAGCAACACCGTCAGGAACTTGAA
>JACCDS011547517.1_pt1 | contig 16818 bp, 17 predicted proteins | sample 7446441 | NCBI WGS metagenome assembly JACCDS01 (sample SAMN15323445, study PRJNA562643) | freshwater metagenome | isolation source: river surface water | place: USA:Blue River Watershed | collected 2017-08-17
CTGATTCTGCAGGCCGTTTTTCCTCGGTGTTTTTCCCCGCTGAAACCGTTTCCAGGCGCACTGTTTGACTCGCCCTAACCGACGCCGTGTCGTTGTCACCGGACGGGGATGCATTTCCCCGGTAGGCAACACCGTTGCTGCTGCATGGGATGCGCTGATCGCCGGCCAGTCTGGTATCGCCACCATCACCAAGTTCGATGCAAGCGCGTTTTCGACGACCTTCGCCGGTGAGGTGAAGGGCTTCAATGTCGAGGAGTACATCCCCGGCAAGGAAGCGCGGCACATGGATACCTTCATCCACTACGGCATGGCCGCGGGCATTCAGGCAATGCAGGACAGCGGTCTTGAAGTGACTGAAGCGAATGCCGAGCGTATTGGCGTCATGGTGGGCTCCGGCATCGGTGGCTTGCCGATGATCGAAGAAACGCATGCCGAGCTGACCAAGCGCGGCCCGCGCCGCATCAGCCCGTTCTTCGTTCCGGCATCGATCATCAACATGATCTCCGGGCATCTGTCGATCAAGTACGGTCTCAAGGGACCGAATCTTGCAATCGTGACCGCTTGCACCACCGGTCTGCATTGCATCGGCGAAGCGGGACGACTGATCGAATACGGCGATGCTGACGTCATGATTGCCGGCGGTGCCGAATCGACCGTGTCGCCGCTCGGCGTTGGCGGTTTTGCTGCTGCCCGTGCGCTGTCCTCGCGCAATGATGACCCGGCCACTGCATCCCGCCCGTGGGACAAGGATCGCGATGGCTTCGTGCTCGGCGAAGGCGCTGGCGTGATGGTGCTCGAGGAGTACGAACATGCGAAGGCGCGCGGCGCAAAGATCTACGCGGAACTGCTCGGCTTCGGCATGAGTGCCGATGCGCATCACATGACCGCTCCGCTCGAAGACGGTGACGGCGCGCGTCGCTGCATGATCTCGGCGATGCGCAATGCCGGTGTCAATGCCGATCAGGTCAACTATGTGAATGCGCACGGCACCTCGACGCCCTTGGGCGACGTGGCCGAAACCGTTGCAATCAAGCGCGCACTCGGTGACCATGCGAAGAAGATTGTCGTCAACTCGACCAAGTCGATGACAGGCCACCTGCTCGGTGGCGCCGGTGGACTGGAGTCGGTGTTCACGGTGCTCGCAGTGCATCAGCAGAAATCGCCGCCAACCATCAACATCTTCAACCAGGATCCGAATTGCGATCTCGATTATTGCGCGAACACAGCGCGCGATATGAAGATCGATATTGCGGTCAAGAATTCGTTTGGTTTCGGCGGTACCAACGGTACGCTGATCTTCTCCAAAGCTTGATTGAAAACCTGATCAAGGTCTGATCTCAGCGCGCCGTCCGATGCACATGCTTCGAATGGCGCGCGACTCTCTGAACTCCCTTAAGTTTTTTTCGCGATGAACATCGCCGTCTCGGCGGTCGTTCGTCCCTCGCGATGCTTCGCGCTGATCTCTCTGCTGATGGGCATCGCGCTCTTTGGCGCCGCCGCGCTGCTGGCCGCAGACGGTGCAACGATGTTCCATCATGCGTTGTCCGCTGCTTGCGCTCTTGCCGGTGTCGGCATCAGTTTGTTCCCCCTCTCGCGAAGAAAAGCCCTTCGTATTGATGTATCCGGAATCGGGCAAATCCGATTGGTTGACACTAGCCCTGACGCTACTGCTGGCTCGAACGAGATGTCGGTCAGCGACGGCGAGGTGGTTCAACTGCTGAGGGGTTCGACGTTCTGGTCATCGCTGATGGTGCTTCGCTTGCAGAAGCGGTCAGGTCAAAAGACTGTCTTGCTCATTCTTCCCGACAGCATGGACAGCGATGCGTTGCATGCGCTGTCCGTCGCTTGCCTCTGGGCGGCGGCAAGGCATCCATCGCCTGCACAGCCCGCCGAACTTTCCCTCCCTGCTGATTGAACTTTTTAAATTTCACTCAGTCAACGACTTGGGAAGCGCTGATAAGAAAGCCGAGACAAGGGTCAGCAAGGCAGCCTTGAGCAGGGAGATGACACGTATGCATCGCATACGCTGCTGAGGTCCCGCCCCGACTGTACAGAGCCCGAGCTTTATTTCACTTCAGCTTGAACTGGGGGCGCGCTGCAGCACCCGGCTTGCCCGCGCGTTGCACGAGCACGAGGAATCGGGGATTGACGACAGAACGCGACATAGATCAGCTGCTGGTTGATCGCGTCCAACACGGAGACAAGAAGGCGTTCGAGCTCCTGGTGTCAAAGTACCAGCGCAAGCTGATGCGCCTGGTATCGCGACTGGTGCGCGACCAGGCCGAGGCGGAAGACGTGGTGCAAGAGGCTTTCATCAAGGCCTATCGCGCGCTGCCGCAGTTTCGCGGCGATTCAGCTTTTTATACGTGGCTGTACCGGATCGGCATCAACACGGCGAAGAACTATCTGGTGACCCAGGGGCGGCGTGCGCCGACATCGACCGAAGCCGATGCTGAAGAGGCGGAAACTTTTGATGACGGAGAGCATCTTAGGGATATCAACACGCCCGAATCCATGCTGGCGACCAAGCAGATTGCGGAAACGGTCAACGTGGCAATGGAGACACTACCCGAAGAGCTGCGGATGGCGATTACCTTGAGGGAGATCGAGGGCCTGAGCTACGATGAGATTGCCGTCGCGATGGGCTGTCCTATCGGGACCGTGCGCAGTCGGATCTTCCGTGCGCGTGAGGCTATCGCAGAAAGGCTCCGACCCTTGCTCGGCACGGCAATTGATAAGCGTTGGTGAGTGCTTCGGAAAAATCGGTATCAACACTGGATCGAAAAGGCAGGGAGCACGATGGACCGCGGTGAAAAAACAAAAGAGCAGATATCGGCACTGGCCGACGGCGAGCTGGACGCGACACAGGTGAAACGCCTGATTCAGAACATGAGCGATCCTGAGCTTCACGCCGCGTGGGGCCGCTATCACCTGATCGGTGATCTGATTCGCAGTGATGACGCGGCGGCTCCGATCAGCGCAGGCTTCTCCACACGCTTTGCCGAGCGTCTCGCTGCCGAACCACCGCTGCTGGCACCCAAGCGCAGCCTGATTGCCCGCTGGGGCGCGTGGCCGACGGCACTGGCCGCTGTGGCTGCGGCCAGCTTCGGATTTTTCATCGCACCGGCGATGGTCGGCGATAAAGCGTTTCCTGCTGCCGCCCCCTCGCAACTTGCTGCCACCGAGCGGGTATCGCATGTTCCGGTGCTGGCCGAGGCCAGTGGCACGAAAGCAGTCGCGCGTGCCGGTGTGGCGGACTACATCCGGCTGCATCGCAGTGCCAACCCGGCGCTGTACGGCGCGGTGCCCCTGTCTGTTCCCACAGGTTCTGGCGATAGCGGCGAACGCTGAGCCTCTGACCCCGTGAACCTCTGAGCCCATGTGGCGCATCGTTTGCCTCTGGCTATGTATCTCGGCGGCCGGCTCGGTACAGGCAGTCGCCGGCGACGACAATGCCATCAATCAGCTCGAACGTGCGCGCGTAGCTGCGCAGCGGCTCGACTACCGAGGAGAATTCATCGAACAGCGCGGTCCCGAATCCAGCCGCCGCCGAATCACCCATCTCGGCAGCAGCAGTCCGGAGCAGGAGCGTCTGCAGAGCCTCGATGGTGAAGCAACCGAAACACTGCGACGTGATGACGAAATACGGACCTATTTGCCAGCGCAGCGCCGCTTGCTGAATGAACGCCGGCTGCCGCAGGTGCAATTTCCGGGGGTGTCACCGTTGTCGCGGGCACAGCTTGGGCGCGACTATCTGATGCGTTCGTTTACGGGCGGCCAGGTAGCTGGTCGCGGGGCTTCGGCAGTTGCTCTCGATGCGCGCGATGCCTTTCACTACAGCTACCGTTTCTGGTTCGATCGCGCGACTGGCCTGCTGCTGCGTGCGCAGACGGTCAATGAGAAAGGTGAGGTCGTTGAACAGGTCGGCTTCCGTCAGCTTACGGTGGGCAGCTTTTCACGCCACTTGCTCAAGCCATCCATCGCCAGCACGCGCGGCTGGCGGGTCGATCGTGCCGGCATGCGGCCGCTCGATTTGTCCCACTGGCGGCTGGGCTGGGTGCCGTCCGGCTTCGTTCGGGTCGCCACCGTGTCGCGGCGAATAGCCAGCACGGCGGGGGCACCGCGTGATGTCGTGCAGATTTTGTATTCGAATGGACTGTCATCGCTATCTGTCTTCATCGAGCCGTGGTCTGCCGAGCGCGGCCTGTCGCCATTGCGGCTGGGCGCACTGAATATGGTCGGCAAGCGGCACGGGAAATTTTGGCTTACCATAGTTGGCGACGTGCCAATGGTGGCGATTCGGCAAGTCGCCGACGCTATTGAATCAGCTCAAATTTCCCCCAGATAGAGGCCCATGAAGACCTTACCGATGTTCAATCGCAAGTTGTCCGCTGCCGTCTTCGCCACGGCAGCCGCATTGTTCGTGCCCTTTGGCCTGGGCGTGGCCACTCCGTCTCTTGTAGCGGCTGCCTCGCTGCCGGATTTCACCGACCTGGTCGACAAGGTTGGTCCGGCCGTGGTGAATATCCGCACCACGGAACGCCTGAAGCAGATGCAGCCGGGCCCTGGCGCCGACGATGAAGAGATGCAGGAATTCTTCCGCCGCTTTTTCGGCCAGCCGGCACCGCGGCAGCAGCCGCAGCCGCGTAACCGCCGCCAAATGCCGCAGCCGCAGCAGCAGCAGGAAGAGCAGCAGGTGCCGCGCGGTGTCGGCTCTGGCTTCATCATTTCCGGCGATGGTTATGTGCTGACCAACGCGCATGTGGTCGAGGGTGCTGACGAAGTGTTCGTTACGCTCACCGACAAGCGCGAATACAAGGCCAAGATCATTGGCTCCGACCGCCGAACCGATGTGGCGCTGGTCAAGATCGAAGGATCGGACCTGCCGCGACTGACCATCGGTGATTCCGGCAAGCTGCGTGTCGGCGAGTGGGTGATCGCCATCGGCTCGCCCTTTGGTCTGGAAAACACCGTGACCGCCGGTATCGTGTCGGCGAATTCCCGCGACACCGGCGATTACCTGCCGCTGATCCAGACGGATGTGGCCGTCAACCCGGGTAACTCCGGCGGCCCGCTGATCAATATGCGTGGCGAGGTGGTCGGTATCAACTCGCAAATTTATAGCCGCTCGGGTGGCTACATGGGCATTTCTTTCGCTGTGCCGATCGGCGAGGCGATGCGGGTGGCCGAACAGCTGAAGACCACTGGCCGCGTGATTCGCGGACGGATCGGTGTGCAGATCGGTGAAGTCACGAAAGAAGTCGCTGAATCGCTTGGCCTGCCCCGCGCTCAAGGTGCACTGGTCGGCCGCGTCGAGCCGGGCAGCCCGGCCGAAAAGGCGGGCGTTGAGGCGGGTGACATCATTACCGCGTTCAACGGTCAGGTGATCGAAAAGTCGGGCGATCTGCCGCGGCTGGTGGGCAGTACCAAACCGGGTTCGAAGTCGGTGGTCACCGTGCTGCGCAAGGGTCAGAAGCGCGACCTCAACGTGGTCGTGGCGGAGATGGAGTCTGACCAGACCGCGAAAAAGAAGGAAGAGAAGCAAAAGCCCGAACAGACGGCAAATGCGCTCGGCCTGGTGGTGGCAACGCTCACCGATGCGCAGAAGCAGGAGCTCAGGCTTGAAGGCGGCGTGATGGTCGAGGAAGTCGAAGGTGCGGCCGCGCGGGTCGGCCTGCAGCCTGGCGATATCATCGTCCGGCTGAACAACACCGACATTCGCGACGCCAAGCAGTTCAATGCGCTGGTGGCGAAGCTCGATCCGAAGCGCAATGCATTGCTGTTGGTACGGCGCGGTGAGTCGTCGCAGTTTGTGCCGGTACGTCCGGCGCAGCAGTAATCGTCCCTGTACCCATCAACGGGGCTGCTTCGGCAGCCCCGTTTTTTCTGCCCGGCTGCTCCGGCACGTTTCCTGAACCGGCCGGCCGTGGCTGCTGATCCCTTTGCCTATGCCCCCGCCTATGCCTTATTTCATTCTTTATTCGCGCAGCTGGTGCCATTTGTGCGCGGATATGCTGATGGCAATGCGTCGGCTGGTCGGAGAGGATTTCAGAATCGACGTGGTGGATGTCGACGACGACCCGGCGCTGGTCGAGCAATACGACGAACTGGTGCCGGTACTGATGGGCTGCCTGCCCGGCTTACCGCCGGCGCAGTTATGTAATTATTATCTGAACGATAATGCTGTACGGAACTTCCTTGCGGGTCACGAAGGCAATTCCGGCATTTCGCCCCCTGAATCCGGTAAAATGCGGGACTGAAAAGACAAGAGGGAGTCATGGATCCCTCCAGCCCCAAGGCGCTCGCCCGAGCGCTTTTTTTATATCCAGTTTGTTAATGCACCATATTCGTAATTTCTCCATCATCGCCCACATCGACCACGGCAAGTCAACGCTCGCGGACCGGATCATCCAGATTTGCGGCGGCCTGTCGGACCGCGAGATGGAAGCGCAAGTGCTTGACTCGATGGACCTCGAGCGCGAGCGTGGCATCACGATCAAGGCACAGACCGCGGCGCTGAACTACAAGGCGCGCGACGGTAAGACCTATAACCTGAACCTGATCGACACTCCGGGGCACGTCGACTTCAGCTATGAAGTCAGCCGCTCATTGTCGGCCTGCGAAGGTGCACTGCTGGTCGTGGACGCGTCGCAGGGCGTCGAGGCGCAGACGGTGGCCAACTGCTACACCGCGCTCGACCTCGGCGTCGAGGTGGTGCCGGTGCTGAACAAGATCGATCTGCCATCGGCTGATCCGGACAATGCGATTAGCGAGATCGAAGACGTGATCGGCATTGAGGCGACCGACGCCGTGCGTTGCTCGGCCAAGACCGGCCTCGGCGTCGAGGACGTGCTGGAATCACTGATTGCGAAAGTGCCGCCGCCGCAGGGAGACCCGGACGCGCCGCTGCAGGCGCTGATTGTCGACTCCTGGTTCGACAACTATGTTGGCGTCGTGATGCTGGTGCGCGTGAAGAACGGCACGCTGCGTCCGAAAGAAAAGATTTTGCTGATGGCCACCGGTGCGCAGCATCTGGTGGAGAGCGTCGGCGTGTTCACGCCGAAATCGGTGTCACGCGATTCGCTGTCGGCGGGGCAGGTCGGCTTCATCATTGCGGGCATCAAGGAACTGAAGGCCGCAAAGGTCGGCGACACCATTACGCTGGCAGCCAAGCCGGCGCCCGAGCCGCTGCCCGGCTTCAAGGAAGTGCAGCCGCAGGTGTTCGCGGGTCTGTTCCCGGTCGAGGCGAATCAGTACGACGCACTGCGTGACTCTCTGGAAAAACTGAAGCTCAATGATGCTGCGCTGATGTACGAGCCCGAGGTGTCGCAGGCACTCGGCTTCGGTTTTCGCTGCGGCTTCCTCGGCCTCTTGCATATGGAGATCGTACAGGAACGTCTCGAGCGCGAATTCGATATGGATCTGATCACCACCGCGCCGACGGTGATCTATGAAGTGCAGATGCGTGACGGCACCACCATCATGGTCGACAACCCGTCGAAGATGCCGGAGCCGTCGAAGATCGAAGACATTCGCGAGCCTATCGTCACGGTCAACCTGTATATGCCGCAGGAATATGTGGGCGCGGTCATCACGTTGTGCACACAGAAGCGCGGTATTCAGGTCAACATGAGTTATCACGGTAAGCAGGTGCAGCTGACCTACGAGATTCCGATGGGTGAGGTGGTGCTCGATTTCTTCGACCGGCTGAAGTCGATCTCGCGCGGCTATGCATCGATGGACTACGAGTTCAAGGAATACCGCTCGTCTGACGTGGTGAAGGTCGACATGCTGATCAACGGCGACAAGGTCGACGCACTCGCGATCATCGTGCACCGCACGAACGCGCCTTTCCGCGGTCGTGCGGTCGCGGCCAAGATGCGCGAACTGATTCCGCGGCAGATGTTTGATGTCGCAATTCAGGCAGCGATTGGCTCGAACATCATCTCGCGCGAGAACGTCAAGGCGCTGCGCAAGAACGTGCTGGCGAAATGCTACGGTGGCGACATCACGCGTAAGCGCAAGCTGCTCGAGAAACAGAAGGCCGGCAAGAAGCGCATGAAACAGGTTGGCTCGGTCGAGATTCCGCAGGAAGCTTTCCTTGCGATCCTACAGGTGGAAGAAAAATAAATGACTCTGCAATCCCTACTCGGCAATTTCGCGCTGATCCTGCTGCTGCTGACGGTGGCGACCGGCGTCGTCTGGACGCTTGATCGTTTCCATCTCGAGCCGAAGCGCCGCCGTGAGGCAGAAGCCGCGCTGACCGAGTTCGACGCGCGCCATGCGCGACTAGCCGAGAGCGGTGTCAAGCCCGACCTGAATGCACGCTCTGCGCTGGCAGCGCAACTGAACCGCCCACCCACCTGGATTGCCTATACCGGCAGCTTTTTCCCGGTGATCGCAGCGGTGTTCGTATTCCGCTCGTTCATTTTCGAGCCGTTCAAGATTCCGTCGAGTTCGATGCTGCCCACGCTGCAGATCGGCGACCTGATCCTGGTGAACAAATTCACCTACGGTATCCGCCTTCCTGTGATCAATAGAAAAATCGTCGATATCAACGATCCCGAGCGCGGCGACGTCATGGTGTTCAAATTTCCTAAGGATCCGTCGCTGGACTATATCAAGCGCGTGGTGGGTGTCCCGGGCGATAAGGTGCTCTACAAGAACAAGCGGCTGACGATCAATGGCAAAGAGGTTTCTTACCAGAAACTTTCAGACTATCTGGATGAAGACCGTCTCGCGTATTACGCCCACTATCGCGAGGATCTGAAGGGCCGGGTGCATGAGATCCTGAACGATGACAAAGCGCCTGGCTACGTGCCCAGCCCGGATAATTTCCCGAACCACGAACTGTGTACATATAACCTCGAAGGCTTTGAGTGCACCGTGCCGGCTGGACAATACTTCATGATGGGTGATAATCGGGACAACAGCCTCGACTCCCGGTACTGGGGCTTCGTCCCGGACCAGAATATTGTCGGTAAGGCATTTTTTGTTTGGATGAATCTCGGTAACCTGAAACGTATCGGCAGCTTCCAATAAATCCATGACCAGGAGCGAATCGAGCCGGACCGGGTCTGACACAGGCCAGAGAGGGTTCTCGTTGATCGGTTTTCTCTGCACGCTCCTGGTATTTGCCGCCGGCGGATGGATTGCGCTGCGCACCGCGCCCAGTGTTCTCGAATACTGGGCAGTGAAGAAAGCCGTCACCACAGCCTCCACGCTGGCTGAGACTCCCGAACAACTGCGCGCGACCTTTGACAGGCTGGCCGCGACAGGACTGATCGAATCGATCCATGGAAAGGATCTCGAGGTCAGCGGACAGGGCAAGGAAATGCAGGTGAGCTTCGCCTACGAAAAGCGGATACCGCTGGCCGGGCCGGCGAGCCTGCTGATCGAATACAAGGGCTCGAATGCCCCGGACGTACCAGAAAAGGCCGCGAACTAGCGCCAATGCAGATGGATATCGAGCTATTGCAAACCCGGCTGGGCCACACATTCAGGAATCCTGCGCTATTGCAGCAGGCGCTGACGCATCGCAGCCATAGCAGCCTGCACAATGAACGGCTGGAGTTCCTTGGCGACTCGGTGCTCAATTGCGTGGTTGCGTCGCTGTTGTTCGACAAATACAGCAAGATCGACGAGGGTGACCTGTCTCGGCTGCGCGCGAACCTCGTTAAGCAGCAGTCGCTGTACGAGATCGCTCAACGGCTGGAGCTGTCGCAGTTTCTGCGCCTGGGCGAAGGCGAGTTGAAGTCCGGCGGTTTTCGGCGCCCCTCTATCCTGGCTGATACGCTCGAAGCGCTGTTCGGAGCGATCTATCTGGACAGTGGCTTCGATGCTGCGCGCGATGTGATTCGCGCGATGTATGTGCCCATCCTACAGTCCGTCGACCCGAAGACGCTCGGCAAGGATGCGAAGACGCTGCTGCAGGAGTATTTGCAGGGGAAGAAAATCCCGCTGCCACAGTACAACGTGGTTGCGACCCATGGTGCGGCCCACAATCAGGAGTTCGAGGTCGAATGCCTGGTGCCGAAGCTGGACATTCAGGTATTCGGCACCGGCGGTAGCCGCCGTGCCGGCGAGCAGGCGGCGGCCAAGCGCGCACTCGAGGCGGTGCAGGTGTCGCTGGCGAAAGCGCCGGCCGTACCGAAAAAGACGCGTCAGCGCACCACGCAATTGAAACTGGCTGGCATTGCGACCGTGCAGCCCGATGCGCCGCCGGCCGGCGAAACGAAAAAGGCCAAGCCGGCGCGCATGTCCGTTACGCGCGAGCAGGACAGCGCGGACGCCGAGACCGCACCGGCCGGTGCGGACGCCGTTAACCAAAGCAAATCCGCATGAATACCCCAACCGCTGCGACCGGATTCCGGTGCGGCTACATCGCCATCGTCGGCCGCCCGAATGTCGGCAAGTCGACGCTGATGAACAAGCTGATCGGTGCCAAGGTCAGCATCACGTCCCGCAAGGCGCAGACCACGCGCCATCGGATCACCGGCATCCAGACGCGCGACGGCGCGCAATACGTGTATGTCGATACGCCCGGTTTTCAGACCCGTCATAGCAATGCGCTGAATAAGACGCTCAACCGCACGGTCACCACGACGCTAACTGCCGCTGATGTGGTGCTCTTCGTCGTCGAGGCCGGCACGTTTGGAGATGCCGACGGCAAGGTACTTGAACTGCTGCCGTCACAGGTGCCGGTCATCCTGGTCATTAACAAGGCTGACCAGCTCAAGGACAAAGCGCCGCTGATGGCCTTTGCGCAGCAGGTCGCGGCGAAGCGCGACTTCGCCGCGATCGTGCCAGTCTCGGCAAAGCAGAACTATCAGCTCGACCGGCTGGAAGGCGAGATCCGCAAGTGGCTGCCCGAGGGCGAGGCCATCTTCGACGAAGACGATATTACCGACCGTAGCGAGAAATTCCTGGCGGCGGAGATCGTCCGTGAAAAGGTATTTCGCTTCGTCGGCGACGAACTGCCTTACACCAGCACCGTAGTCATCGAGAAGTTCGAGCAGGAGGGGGCGCTGCGCCGCGTCTTCGCGGCGATCCTGGTGGGCCGCGATGCCCACAAGGCGATGCTGATCGGGAAGAAGGGCGAACGGCTGAAAGAGATTTCAACGCAGGCGCGCCTCGACATGGAAAAGCTCTTTGGCGGTAAGGTCTATCTCGAGATCTGGGTCAAAGTGAAGTCGGGCTGGGCTGACAACGAAGCCGGACTGCGCGCCTACGGCTACGAATGACGCGATGAGCGCCGCTACCGCTGACACGGTTGCAGCGAAGCCCGCACCGCGTGCCAGAGCGGGTGAGCGCGAGCACCGGGTAACGAACCAGCCGGGTTTCGTGCTGCACAGTTATCCGTACAAGGAAACCAGCCTGATCGTTGAGGTATTCGCGCGCGATCACGGCCGCATCCCGCTGATTGCCAAAGGCGCGAAGCGCCCGCACTCGATACTGCGCGGCGTGCTGCAGACCTTCCAGCCGCTGCAGCTGGCATGGAGCGGTAAATCCGAGGTGCGTACGCTGGTCACGGCCGAATGGATCGGTGGACTGCGACCGCTCGAGCGTTCTGCGCTGCTGTGCGGCTTCTATCTCAACGAGTTGCTGGTCAGGCTGCTGGCCCGCGACGATCCGCACCCCGCGTTATTCGACCACTACGTCGCCGCGCTGAATCAGCTCGCGCATGACGAACCGGCCGCGATCGTGCTGCGACAGTTCGAGCTGGCGCTGCTCAAGGAGACGGGTGTCGCTGGCAGCCTGGCCGAGCTGGGGCAGGGCGGTGGGGCCGTCGTGGCGGACAGGTATTATGTGTTCGAGCCCGACCGTGGCCCGCGCGACGCCCATGCCGGCGATACTGCACCGGTCGTTGCCGGCAAGACGCTGCTTGACATGGAGCGGGGTGACTATTCCGATCCGGCGACCCAGCAGCAGAGCAAGTTCCTGATGCGCTACCTGCTTGCGCATCATCTCGGCGGCGTGCCGCTGAATACCCGGCAGATCCTGATCGACCTGCTGCAGCTTTAAAGAAAAACGATAACCATGAGTTTCCTGAATCCCCAAGGTCCTGGCATCGAGCTGGGCGTCAACATCGATCATGTGGCTACGCTGCGCAATGCCCGCGGCACGGTCTATCCCGATCCGCTGCAGGCAGCACTTCTGGCCGAGCGTGCCGGTGCAGATGCGATTACGCTGCATCTGCGTGAAGATCGCCGGCATATTCGCGACGCTGACGTTGAGAAGATTCGTCCGCTGCTGACGACACGAATGAACCTCGAATCGGCTGTCACCGAAGAGATGATCGAGATTGCGTGCCGTATTCTTCCGCAAGATGTTTGCCTGGTGCCCGAGCGCCGGGCTGAAGTGACCACCGAGGGCGGACTCGACGTGATCCGATTCTTCGACGAGGTGAAGCAGGCCTGTTCGCGGCTGGCCGCGAATCGAATCCGGGTATCGCTATTCATTGATGCCGATGCCGAGCAGATCCGTGCCGCTGCCGATGTCGGCGCGCCCGTGATCGAACTGCATACCGGGCGCTATGCCGATGCCGAGGGCGAAGAACAGCAAGCCGAACTCGAGCGTATCCGCAGCGGTGTCGCTGCCGGTGTACGGCAGGGGCTGAAGGTGAACGCCGGCCATGGCCTGCACTATACCAATGTGCAGGCGATCGCCGCGATGCCCGATATCGCTGAACTGAACATCGGGCACGCGATCGTCGCGCAGGCGGTTTTCGATGGCTGGGAAAACGCAGTCCGGTCGATGAAGGCCATCATGACCAAGGCAAGGCTCGACGCACTGCGACCATGATCTTCGGCATCGGCACCGACATCATCAAGATCGATCGCATCGAGGCAGCGGTTGCTCGTCATGGCGACCGTTTCGCCGTGAAAGTGCTCGGGCCGCAGGAGATGGAAAAATACCTGCGCCGCAAGGCCAAGGTCGAAGCACGCGGCATACGCTTTCTTGCGACCCGTTTCGCGGCGAAAGAAGCGTTTTCAAAAGCGATTGGTCTGGGCATGCGCATGCCGATGACCTGGCGTGCAGTACAGTTCCTGAATGCGCCCAGCGGCAAGCCGGTCGCCGTGACCAGTGGCGCGCTGACCGAGTTCATGCAGTCGCATGGCATCGCCGCGCAGGTCTCGCTGACCGATGAGGCAGAATACGCGCTGGCATTCGTTATCGTGGAGAAGATATGACCCAACATACCATGCCGCTCGGCCCGGTGATGCTCGACGTGGTTGGCACGACGCTGTCGGAAGACGACCTGCGCCGTATCCGTCATCCGCTGACGGGTGGCGTGATTTTGTTTGCGCGCAACTATACCGATCGCGCGCAGCTTAGCGCACTGTGCGATGCGATCCACGCGGCGCGCCCCGGCGTATTGATCGCGGTCGATCATGAGGGTGGCCGCGTGCAGCGCTTCCGCACCGACGGTTTCACCCGGTTGCCGGCAATGCGCCGACTCGGCGAGTTGTGGGAGCGCGATGTGCTGCAGGCCTGCAAGGCTGCGACTGCGCTCGGCTATGTTCTGGCAGCGGAACTGCGTGCATGCGGCGTCGACCTGTCGTTCACGCCGGTGCTGGATCTCGATTTCGGGCAGTCGGAAGTCATCGGCGATCGCTCATTCCACCATGACCCGCGCGTTGTCACGCTGCTGGCCAAGAGCGTCAATCACGGCTTGCGCGAGGCCGGCATGGCCAATTGCGGCAAGCATTTTCCTGGGCATGGTTTCGTTGCGGCCGATTCGCATGTGGCGATTCCGGTCGACGAGCGCGATCCGAAGGAGATCCTCGCGCAGGACGCCGCGCCTTATGACTGGCTGGGTATGAGCCTGTCCGCGGTGATGCCGGCGCATGTGATCTATCCAAAATTCGATAAGCATCCGGCCGGATTCTCGAAGAAGTGGCTGTCACTGCTGCGTCGGGAACTTGGCTTCGAGGGCGTAATTTTCAGCGACGATTTGTCGATGGAAGGTGCAAGCGTCGCCGGCACCGTCGTGCAAGGCGCGCATGCGGCACTGAAGGCGGGCTGTGACATGGTACTGGTCTGTAATTCGCCGGACAAGGCAGACCAGCTGCTCGCAGGACTCGATCCGTCAATCGCGATCGATGCGCACCGCTCGGCCGCGCGCATTGCGGCACTGGTGCCGACGGCTGGTACGAAAGGCTGGGACGCGCTGCAGGCCGATCCGGTATACAAGGCGTCGTGTAAGCTGGTGAAATCACTGAGCTGAGAAGGCACTGATCCCTAGCCTGCGCCGGGGTGACATTCCCGAAATCTGACAGCTTTAAAAAGGTCATCCTGGCGCAGGCCGGGATCCAGCGACTGTCGTTGTTAACCGCGATCTCTGACAAGTCAGATGACCGATACCGAAACCCAACCCGATCCCCGCGCCGCACTCCTGGCCGAAGTCGCCAGGCTGCCCAACCTGCCCGGCGTCTACCGTTACTTTGATGCGCAGGACAAACTGCTGTATGTCGGTAAGGCACGCGACCTGAAGAAGCGGGTATCGAGTTATTTCCAGAAGACCCTGGCCAGTCCGCGCACCGCAATGATGGTCGAGCGTATCGCGCGCATGGAGACTACGGTCACGCGCAGTGAGGCTGAAGCGCTGCTACTTGAAAACAATCTGATCAAGACGCAGCAGCCGCGCTTCAACATCCTGTTTCGCGACGACAAGTCCTATCCTTACCTGAAGCTGTCCGCCGGCGATTTCCCGCGCATGGCCTATTACCGTGGTGCGGTCGATAAGAAGAGCCAGTACTTCGGTCCGTTTCCAAGCGCATGGGCGGTCAAGCAGTCGATGGAAATCCTGCAGAAGATTTTCCTGCTGCGCACCTGCGAAGACTCGGTATTTCAGAACCGCACCCGTCCTTGCCTACTGCATCAGATTCATCGCTGCAGTGCACCCTGCGTCAACTACATCAGTAAGGATGACTACGCGGTCGACGTCGACAATGCCGCCCAATTCCTGCGTGGTCGTCAGACCGAACTGATGGACACGCTGGAAAAGAAAATGCATGGGTATGCCGGCGAGCTCAAATTCGAGCAGGCTGCCGCAGTGCGCAACCAGATCACCGCACTATCTCGCGTGCTGCACCAGCAAAGCATGGAGACCGTCGGCGATACCGATATCGATATCATCGCGGTCGTCGTGCAGGGTGGACGTGCGTGCGTCAATCTGGCGATGGTGCGCGGCGGACGGCATCTGGGGGATCGCGCGTATTTCCCGACGCAAGTCGACATGGCACTTGCTGCAGCAGACGACGCCGTCGATGCCGAGGTACTGAAGGCCTTCCTCGCGCAGCACTATGCGGACAAGTTCATTCCCGCCACGCTGGTCGTGAACATCGAACTGGACGAGCCTGAGCTGATGATGGCACTGATTGAGCAATGCGGACACCGGATACAGCTGGTGTTCCAGCCGCAGGGCAAGCGGCGCGACTGGCAGGAGATGGCCATCAAGGGTGCGCAAAGTGCATTGGCCCGCATGCTCTCTGAGCAGGGCTCACAGCAGGCACGCACGCGTGCACTGGTGGACACGCTGAGTCTCGACGTCGCTGACATTGATGCGCTGCGGATCGAGTGTTTCGACATCAGCCACACGCAGGGTGAAGCGACGCAGGCGTCCGCTGTCGTGTACCACCATCACCAGATGCAAAACGGCGAATACCGCCGCTACAACATCACCGATATCACACCCGGCGACGATTACGCCGCCATGCGTCAGGTCCTCATGCGCCGCTACGAGAAGGTCGCCAACGGCGATGGTGTGATGCCCGATCTCGTGCTGATTGACGGCGGCAAGGGGCAGGTCGAGATCGCGCGCCAGGTGCTTTCAGAGCTCGGTCTGGATATTTCGCTGATCGTCGGCGTCGCGAAAGGCGAGGGGCGAAAGGTCGGGCTGGAGACGCTGATCTTCGCCGATGGCCGTGCGTCGCTGGAGCTGGGCAAGGAATCGGCTGCGCTGATGCTGATTGCGCAAATTCGGGATGAAGCGCATCGGTTTGCCATCACCGGCATGCGTGCCAAGCGCGCCAAGGCGCGACAGACCTCGCGGCTGGAAGAGATCGAGGGTGTAGGTGCGAAGCGGCGACAGAAGCTGCTGGCGCGATTCGGTGGACTGCGCGGCGTGATGGACGCCAGCGTCGATGATCTCGCATCGGTTGAGGGAATCTCTCGGCAGCTCGCCGAGGACATATACCGGCAGCTGCATTGATTTACAATCGCGTGCAGCCTTTCAAACCATCCAGACCATGCCATTTAACATACCGATCCTGCTCACCTGGCTGCGCGTGGCGCTGATACCGCTGGTGGTGGGCGTGTTCTTTCTCCCCAATGGCTGGATGACGCCGTACGAGCGGGGGCTGGCGGCCACGGTGATCTTCATTGTCGCAGCCATCACCGACTGGTTCGACGGTTACCTCGCGCGTCGCTAGAACGAAGCCTCCGCATTCGGCGCCTTCCTCGATCCGGTGGCAGACAAGCTCATGGTGGCGGGTGCCTTGCTGCTGTTGGTGCAGCTTGACAGGACGAATGCCGTGATCGCCTTCGTCATCATCGGCCGCGAAATCGCCATCACTGCGCTGCGTGAATGGATGGCGCAAATCGGCGCATCGAAATCCGTGGCCGTCAGTTCGCTCGGCAAAGTAAAAACGGCAGCGCAGATGATTGCGATACCGATGCTGCTTTACAGCGAGCCATTATTTGGTATCATGCCGACCCTGTTGATTGGGCAGCGACTGCTCGATGGTGCGGCAGTGCTCACGCTGTGGTCGATGTTCTACTACTTGCGAAAGGCATGGCCGTTGATTAAAGAAC